>Ga0153980_1000020_pt1 | contig 263384 bp, 226 predicted proteins | sample TSGA064MetaG_FD_104722 | JGI IMG/M metagenome (GOLD analysis project Ga0153980, IMG submission 104722) | Attine ant fungus gardens microbial communities from Georgia, USA - TSGA064 MetaG | ecosystem: Host-associated > Fungi > Mycelium > Unclassified | place: USA: Georgia, Magnolia Springs... | reverse complement strand
GTACCCGGAGCCGGAGTCGAACCGGCACGGTTTCCCACTGGTGTTTGAGACCAGCGCGTCTACCAATTCCGCCATCCGGGCATATCCGTTTGGGATGATGCAAAAGTAAGGAAAGTTTTTATTTTTCCAAACGATCTTCTACTTCTTTTCCTAAACTGCCTGAAAATGAATTAGAAATTTTTTATAAAACTATTTGTAATCCCCCTCCAAAGGCTTAACTGGCATTTTTTTCTTAAATTTAAGCTGGAAATATTAGGCAAATCATGGAAAAGGTAAAGTTAGGAAATAGTGAAATTGAATTTAAACCGATCGTTTTCGGTGGGAATGTATTTGGCTGGACTGTAGATGAGCAACAGTCGTTTGCTCTCTTGGACGCATTTGTCGATATGGGTTTTAGTTTTATAGATACATCCAACAACTACTCCCATTGGGTACCGGGTCACACTGGATCAGAGTCCGAATCCATTATCGGTAAATGGATTAGTAAACGGGATGTGCGGGATAAAATTCAGATTGCAACGAAGGTGGGCGGACGCCATGCCGGTAATGACAAGCCCAATTTGAAAAAGGAACATATTATCAATTCTGTAGACGAATCGCTCATGCGATTGCAAGTAGACACAATAGATCTTTATCAGTCGCATCACGATGACCTTTCAACGGGCATAGATGAAACGTTGGAGGCTTACCAGCAACTGGTGCATGCTGGTAAGGTAAAATGGATTGGAGCGTCTAATTTAAGTCCTGAGCGCCTAAAGGAATCGTTGGTTGTCGCGGAGAAGCATGGTCTACCCACCTATATTGCCATCCAGCCAGAATATAATTTATACGACCGTTCAAAATATGAGAAAGATTATGAGCAGCTCGCGGTTGAAAATCACTTGGGTGTAATCACCTACTATTCCCTTGCAAGCGGATTTCTTTCGGGAAAATATAGGTCGATAGAGGATATTAAAGATGTGAAGCGATCGGATGCCCTAAAAGGTCGATTTGATAACCGTGGACTTCGTGTTTTGGACGCCTTAGCACAAGTAGCCCACAATCAACAGGTCGCTATGTCAACAATTGCACTCGCCTGGATTCTTCATCGACCTTCAGTCACCGCACCTATTGTCAGTGCCACCTCCCTACAACAACTTGAGGAACTAACTAAAGCAACCAAAATAAATTTGTCCACTGACGAAATGTCCCTGTTAAACATAGCTAGCGCATGGGAACAAAGTTGACATGTATTTTGTTATAATTTTCTGGTATATAGGTTTTTAAAATAAAATTTGGTGCTATTCAGAATATTATTTGGCAAGTTCGCGCGTAAAAGATTTGGGGTTTGGATTTCTGTTAAATTAGTTCTTTATATTGTAAAATATAAGTATCTGTATTTCAACATATAAAATATGCTGACAAAATAATATTTTGTCAGCATATTTTATATGTTTTATCGTTGTAAATCACAATCAGGGGTTTGTCGGTCTCTTCTCGTTCAATAAGCTAAGGACTTCTGTTGGTACCATTGCGCTAACATCTCCCCCGTTAAACCAGACATCCCGTACGATAGTTGACGATATGTGCGCTTTCCCGGATCTACTCATCAAAAAATAGCTTTCGACAGCAGGGTTTAGTAACAGGTTGTTTTGAGCTATTGCATTTTCAAACTCGAAATCGCCCGTATTTCGTAAACCGCGTAATATAAATTTCGCACCGACTTTCTGGCAGAAATCTACGGTCAAACCACTATACTTTACCACTTCTATCGCTCGGACCTCCTGAAAAAGATGCTGGATGCAATTGACACGCTCCTCATGGTCTAACATGCCTTTTTTGTTCGCATTATAACCTACAGCAATAATGATTTTATCAAATAGCGGCAGGGCTCTTTCGACCAGATCTTGATGAGCTGAAGTAAAGGGGTCAAACGAGCCTGGAAAAACAGCAATTTTCATACTATAAAGGATTTGTGTAAAATGAAAAAGATGAATAACCGTATTTTCTGGTTTCTATAAAATTCGGGTGTTCCTCCATCTGTCTTGTAGAAGGATGTTCTACAATAAGAAGCCCATTGTCATTCAGTAGATTGTGTTCGAAGATCAATTTTGGCAATTGGGTTAGTTTTGGAATATCGTAAGGTGGATCTGCGAAAATTAGATCATAGGTATTTTTACAGCTGCCAATAAACTTAAAGACATCTGCTTTCTTTGCTTTGATCTGTTCAAGTTTCATTTTTTTTGCAGTCTCGGTAATATATTGCACACATTTAAAATGCAAATCAATAGAATCAACCTGTTTCACTTCACGCGAGGCTAGTTCAAAACTAATATTTCCAGTGCCCGCGAAAAGATCAAGGCAATTTAGTTCATCAAATTCCAGACGATTCTGCAAAATATTAAACAATGCTTCCTTAGCAATATCTGTGGTTGGCCTAACCGGTAAATTGGTCGGCGGGTTCAGCCTTAAACCACCTATTCTACCTCCTATTATTCGCATAATATTGAATCAAATAGTACGTTGTAAGGTGTTAAGCTGCCTTCGATCTCTTGATCAGCCAAGACCACTTTTGTTTTTAACTCCAAGACTTCGATATTACCCGCATAGGATGCAATCCGTCTATAATAAGAATCATTGGGAACTTCGCCGGAAAGGAGAATCTTATCGATGGAATCACCCAGATTGAACTGTGTCAATATATTCAAGACGTAATAGCTGATGTCATCGAGATTATGAATTTCAAAACTATTATAAAGCTGAAAACCCCCATTTTTGAATAGATAAAAGTCAACCATGTTGTCAGCTACAAAATGTAATCCCAGCGCAGTTCCTCTGATGGATATACGCTCCTGAGCACGATCTAATACAACAGCAAATTCAGGAAGGATCACAGCGTCAGGAAATAATCTGCGCCAACGATTTAAAAGAAGTTTATCGAATTGATATAAAGCTACTAAACCAAGGTTATCTAAATAGTAAATAAATGTATTTTCAAGATCTGAAGTGCCCAAAAATTGCAGGTATTGTGCAATATTATCCTTCTGAAAAACCTCTTTAGGTATAAATGTAAAACTCTGGTGTGGGATCACTATTCGAACGAATCGAAATGGCAGACTCATTATTCTTGTTGCATCTAAAATTGGCTCCTCTGAGGGATATTCGATCAATATCGGTGCTACTGACTTCTTATCGACTACCGCTAACACATCTTTTTGGAAGCCAGCTTTTACCAAAAGGTTATACTCAGGTAAGTAATGAATGTTAAATTGTTTTGAAATATAATTCATTCGCTGAATTGTAAAAATAAAAACTTGTTAAGGCAAAAATAGCTTTTTCTAGAGGATAAGACAAACCTTTTAAATAACTTTGGGCGTGTTCATCAAAAATCTGCTAATACAACAATTTCCCTGGCAACCAACCGCACAGCAGCTGGAAGCATTCGAGTTATTGGAAGAGTTTCTGCTTGCTTTTGACAGGCAGTCCTGTTTTGTCCTCAAAGGTTATGCCGGTACCGGTAAAACAACATTAATTGCGGCATTGGTCAAAGTACTGCCCACATTGAAGAAACGGGCCGTACTCCTGGCTCCGACAGGCAGGGCCGCTAAAGTGATGAGTTACTATTCGGGACGAAAAGCTTTAACCATTCACAAGAAGATTTACCGGAAAAAGTCTGCCATTTCTTTTCAATTGGACTTTACACTCGCAGAAAATTTACATGAAGATACTCTTTTTATTGTTGACGAAGCTTCAATGATCTCCAATGAAGCAGTAAATGTATTTTCAAAAAGTCTTTTGGATGATCTGATTCGTTATGTGCAATCCGGCAAGAATTGTAGCTTGCTTTTTGTGGGAGATACTGCCCAATTGCCGCCTGTCGGTCTATTGGACAGTCCGGCATTAAACCCCGGTTATCTCGAACATGAATTTCAGCTTTGTGTCTATCCTTACGAACTGACTACCGTGGTTCGGCAGTCCCAGGATTCGGGCATATTGTACAATGCAACTAAAATACGTAATGAGATCATATCCGCTGAGGAAGGACAGCTTGATTTCCCGTTTCCTAAATTCATAACAAAAGGATTTAAAGATCTTTATCGTATGACTGGTGAACGATTGATTGAAGGTATAAATTATGCTTATGATAAATATGGTGTAGAGAACACCATGATCATATGCCGTTCAAACCGTTCGGCAAACCTATATAATCAGAACATCCGCAACAGAATCCTTTTTAGGGATGAGGAGTTGACCGGCGGCGACTATATCATGGTCGTAAAGAACAACTACTTCTGGCTACAGGAAAACAATATGGGTGATGGTTTTATTGCAAATGGCGATATGGCCAAAGTCAGGAAAGTGAGTAATATCCACGAACAGCATGGTTACAGGTTTGCTGATGTTACGCTGGAATTTATGGATTTTGATGAAATAGAACCCATCACCTGTCGCGTTATTTTAGACAGTCTCTATACAGAAGGACCTAACCTTTCGTATGAAAGCCAGAAAAACCTATACGAAGAGATCGGGATGGATTACGCGGATATTCTAGATAAAAAGGATCGACTTGAAGCTATCAAGAAAGATCCTTATTACAATGCATTGCAGATTAAATTTGCTTTCGCAATCACTTGTCACAAAGCACAGGGGGGACAATGGCCTATTGTTTTTGTTGATCAGGGATATATCAATGATGAAATGTTGGATCTTGAATTTCTTCGCTGGCTATATACTGGTGTTACTCGGGCTACGCAGGAACTTTTTTTGGTAAATTTTAATGAAAACTTCTATCCATCATAGGATTATTACACGAATCATTCTTTTGACTGTGTAATAATGGATATTTTAGCGACCAAAACCAAGATTACACAATTATCTATATTTATTTGATGCATAAGTTCTACTTTATCTTTGCAGCCAGTCTATTGCCTTACTTTGGTGCTGCACAACAGATTCAAGAGCCTCCGGTAAAACCGAATTATCAGTTGGCTGCCAAATTTTCGCCAGAGAAATTAAAAAAAATGATTTTCTCCACGACCATTAAGCCAAACTGGATCAATTTTTCGGATCGTTTTTGGTATGATTATGCCAGTCCACAAGGGAAAAATTGGTATATCGTCAACCCAGCACTTAAAAAGAAAGAGGCTCTTTTTGACAGTGAGCATCTGGCTGCCCAAGTTACTAAAATTGTCAAAAATCCTGTTGATGCCCAACATCTGGAATTACAGGGTTTAAGATTTACGAAAGATGAAAAAAAAATCAGATTTCAGATTCAGAGCACGAAAGATACTGTGAAGTCCAAAGATGAGATCGAAAAACTTAAAAATAAATCCGATACTACAAAAAAGAAACTCTTCTATTTGGAATATGATTTTGCATCAAAGATAGTATCCGAAATTAGTGATTCTACGAAAGTAAAAGCTCCCCTGTCCTGGGCAAGCTTCTCCCCGGATACCAATACGGTGTATTTTGCCAAAGACTTTAATCTGTATTGGATGGATAAAGCCAATTATCTCAAAGCGGTCAAGAATGAGAAAGATAGCACTATTGTCGAACACCAGATTACAAAAGACGGTGTACAATACTATGCTTGGGGCGGCGATGAATATAGTACCACCACGGGTGACGAAAAGGATAAAGACAATGAAACGAAACGCAAACGCGTATGGATAAGCTGGTCACCGGATGGTCGCTATTTTACACTGACAAGAAAAGACAATAGATCGTTGCGACCTTTGTGGGTGATCAATAATGTAGGTTCCTCTCGACCTACCCTGGAGACTTATAAATACCAGATGCCGGGCGAGGTTGATTCAACCGAGACTGAATTCTATATCTTTGAGACAGCAACAAAGGCTCCGCGTAGGATAAATATCGCAGCTTTTAAAAACCAGACCATTTCCAACTGGACTAAAACGCCAGACAGAAATTCATACAAAGAAGATTATTACATTAACTACTGGTTGGGTAATAACGAAGAATTCTATATTTCCCGTTCTAGCCGTGATTTAAAAAGAATAGATCTTTTAAAGGTAAATGTGAACGGAACAGTAAATCCCATTATTCAGGAACGTTCCAATGTATATCTGGATGTTCAAAAGCCACTATTGCTTGAAAATGGAAAACAATTGGTTCATTGGTCCGAAAGAGACGGATGGGGTCATTACTATCGCTATGACACCAATGGTAAATTTTTAAACCAAATTACTAAGGGAAGCTTTCACTGTGAGGAAATTACGGGGTTAGATCCAACAACCCAGACCTTGTTTTTTACAGCATCTGGTCGTGAGAAAAATGAGGACCCCTATTACCTTCACCATTATAGTGTCAATCTAAACGGAAATGGAATTAAACTGCTGAATCCGGGAAATTTTGATCATCAGATTGAGATGAGTGAATCGTCCAAATATTTTGTAAACAATTCTTCAAGAGTAAATACAACACCCGAATCTGTATTATTAAATAGCAACGGACAGAAGATCATGACGCTTGAAAAGGCCGATTTATCGCTGTTATTTGCTGCCGGTTATAAATTCCCTGAGCCGTTTAAAGTGAAGGCTGGCGACGGTACCACAGATCTCTATGGTGTCATGTACAAACCTTTTGATTTTGACAGTACAAGAACTTATCCTATTGTAGAATATGTCTATCCGGGACCGCAGACAGAAGCCGTCAATAAATCTTTTGGACGGAGTATGGACCGGATAGATCGATTAGCGCAATTTGGCTTTATCGTGGTTACTGTAGGAAATCGCGGCGGTCATCCATCCCGCTCACAATGGTACCATACCTATGGTTATGGCAATCTGCGGGATTATGGATTGGAAGATAAAAAGGTGACAGCAGAGCAACTCGCAGACCGTTATAAGTTTATTGATATCAATCGTGTAGGCATTACGGGGCACTCCGGAGGCGGATTTATGTCGACAGCGGCAATGCTTGTTTACCCCGACTTCTTTAAAGTTGCTGTATCGGGAGCGGGTAACCATGAAAATCAGATCTACAACCGCTGGTGGAGCGAACGCCACCATGGTGTAACAGAAAAGGTTTCAGCAAAAGGTGATACGACGTTTTCATATCAGATCAACAAGAACACGGAATTAGCCAAGAATCTTAAAGGCCGGCTGTTGATTGCAACGGGTGATATTGACAACAACGTGCATCCGGCAAATTCGATCCGGATGGTCGATGCATTGATCAAAGCAAATAAACGGTTCGACTTCTTGCTCTTGCCGGGACAAAGACATGGGTTCGGCGATATGACAGAATATTTCTTCTGGAAGATGGGTGATTATTTTAGTCAATACCTTTTGGGAGATTCCAAAATGGACGAAGTCGATATGACCGAAATGAATCGAGAGAAGCCGTTAAAATAACAGGTTTATGACCTACCATGAAAAAATAGAATTTTTGTCCGTTACCTTAAGATCGTTTGAGGTAACGGATTTTTCTTTGGATATGCTTGCTGATATTAGCCTTCAAGATTTGCTCAACATTTCGCTGGAGAAGGATAAAACGCTGTCTTTTCGTGCTGCCTGGGTGTTTGAGACAATTGTATTAAAGGACACGGCCCTGCTTCAAGGATTGTTGCCACAATTTTTTGAGAATCTGAAAAAACAAAAAAACTGGAGTTGTCTTAGGAGTTATAGCAAAATTTTGATGTACTTGACATCAAAGAAAAATAAAAGCTATCATCTTGATGATAAGACTGAAGAAGAGCTTATTGAATATGCTTTTCAATGGCTGATTGAACAACAATGTCCGGTAGCTGTGTTGGTCAATTGTTTGGATATTTTAAATAATCTGAGCAAGAAACATACTTGGATAAAAGAGGAGCTTTTTGCCCAGATCAGTTATTTTCAGCAGATAAAACCTAGTCCGGCATTGCTGAGCCGTACGAAGCGAATCCTTCAAAGTAGCTGATTGGAAGGATATTTTTAAGCTTAGTAATTAAAATAATGTATTTCCTTTTGGATGATGTGTGCGGCCGAGATGCTTATATGCAGCTTCGGTACATTCACGCCCTCTAGAGGTGCGCATGATATAACCTTCCTGGATCAAAAAAGGTTCGTATACTTCTTCTATTGTACCTTCATCTTCCCCTACGGCAGTGGCAACAGTTTTGAGTCCAACTGGACCACCTTTGAATTTATCAATAATTGTGGTCAAGATCTTATTGTCCATTTCATCTAAACCATTTTCATCAACATTAAGCGCATGAAGTGCATATTTCGCTATTTCCTGATCAATACTTCCATTTCCTTTAATCTGGGCAAAGTCTCGTGTTCGGCGCAACAAAGCATTTGCAATCCGTGGGGTTCCCCTACTTCTGCGTGCAATTTCGTACGCTCCTTCGTCTGAGATTGGCGTATTCAGAATGTGCGCAGAACGGAGTACGATTGTGGTCAATAATTTTGCATCATAATATTGAAGGCGTGAATTGATGCCAAACCGTGCGCGTAGCGGAGCTGTCAGTAAGCCTGATCGGGTTGTTGCGCCAATTAAGGTAAAAGGATTCAATGAAATCTGAACAGAGCGGGCATTTGGACCAGTCTCCAGCATGATGTCAATTTTGAAATCCTCCATTGCCGAATAGAGATACTCTTCGACTAAGGGACTCAAACGATGGATTTCATCAATAAAGAGCACATCCCCTTCCTCCAGATTTGTCAACAGCCCAGCAAGGTCTCCGGGCTTATCCAAGACCGGGCCGGAGGTAATTTTTATACCTACTCCCATTTCATTTGCGATGATGTGGGATAGCGTTGTTTTACCTAATCCCGGAGGCCCATGCAACAATACATGATCCAATGCTTCTCCGCGCAATCGCGCGGCTTTCACAAAAATATTTAGATTCTCCAATATTTTTGCCTGTCCCGTAAAATCTTCAAAAGCCTGAGGTCGCAATGCCCGTTCGATATCGCGATCGGTATTGCTCAAACGTTCGGGATTTGGATCTAAATTCTCGTTCATCGACCAATAATATTAATTTCTCTTATAACTTTTTCCAATACTTCCCAATTTAAGCTGGATCACACCAAAAAAAGCTTCCTTAAAGATACTTGTACTCATTTTAGATGTGCCCTCGGTTCTATCAGTAAATATGATAGGCACCTCCACAACATTAAACCCATATTGAATAGCCGTAAATTTCATCTCAATTTGAAAAGCATAGCCAACAAATTTAATCTTGTCCAAGGGAATAGTCTTCAGCACCTCCCGCGTAAAACAGACAAAACCAGCTGTAGCATCCTGAACTTTAATTCCGGTAATAAAACGGACATATACTGATGCAAAATATGACATCAATACCCTGCTCATAGGCCAGTTGACAACATTTACACCTTTGATATAGCGGGAGCCGATACTCATATCGGCACCATCCACACAGGCTTGTCTCAATCGGACCAAATCTTCAGGGTTGTGGCTGAAATCCGCATCCATTTCAAAGATGTACTGATAATGTTCTCTTACGAGCCCCCATTTAAACCCATGGATATAAGCTGTTCCCAAGCCTAGTTTCCCTTTTCGTTCCTCGATAAATAAACGGTCCTGAAACTCATTTAATTGTAAGCGCTTTACGATATCTGCAGTTCCATCAGGCGATCCGTCATCAACAATCAGAATATCAAATGCATGTGATAAGGAAAAAACTTTACGAATGATTTTTTCAATATTTTCCTTTTCATTATATGTTGGAATAATAACTAAACTCTCCGCCACTTTCTTTTATTTAAGACCAGTAAAGGTAACAATTTAAGCCAAATTCTTTACTAAGAATTTCGACGAAATCCGTACAAAAAAGATATTTCGAAGGAACCTAAGTTGATGTTGCCTGCTTTTAACAATAAAAGTATCTGCCCGCTAAAACAGCTGAGTGATAAAAAGAAAAGCCCGTTACTATGGGAGTAACGAGCTTTCATTAACCAATTATAAACTTAAATTATGAGACTGCAAATATGGTGAATATTGCTTATATATGCAAATTTTAATGCGTTTTTGTGCAACATTTTCAATACAATATCTCAGTTTTTGTTAAAACTATTTGATAATATGCATAATACTGCAATTTATCGGTCAACTTCGCCAAGAACAATATCGATTGACCCTAGTATAGCGATAAGGTCGGCAATTAAAACCCCTTTTCCCAATTCGGAAATGACAGAAAGATTGTTGAAACTTGGTCCTCTTGATTTTACCCTTAAGGGAATATCAGATTTTTCTTTAGTTACAAAATAAAAGCCAAGTTCTCCTTTCGGATTCTCGGCACGCACATAGTAATCTTGCGCTTTCAAATTTACTTTTTTGGGCACCAAAGCACGTGGATCAAAATCCGTAGTACGCTTAAAATCTTTCTGCAACCTTTCAAGGCATTGTTCAACGATACGTACAGATTCACGTACTTCATCTACCCTGACCTTATAGCGATCCCAGCAATCTCCGATACTACCCATCGCCCCTTGTCCCACTGGAATCTCAAACTCTATTTCCGGATAGACGGAATATCCATCAATCCGTCTCAAATCCCATTTAATACCTGAGGCACGTAGCATAGGGCCAGAGATACCATAATTGATCGCAACGTCGGCCGGTAAGACGCCTATATTAGCTGTTCGAGATATAAATATCTGATTCTGCGTTAATATCTCATCAAGTTCAACTAGCTTTGGTTTAAAATAACTTATAAATTCGGAACAACGTGCTTCGAAGCCAACGGGCAAATCGTAGAATAGGCCTCCTACCCATATATAGTTATATAACATGCGTGAACCGGATACCCATTCCAACATGTTCATGATATGCTCACGATCTCTAAAACACCATAGAAAAGGAGTTGTTGCACCGATATCAATGCCGTATGTACCGATAGCAATAAGGTGTGATGCAATACGATTCAGTTCACATACCAATACACGAATATATTCTATCCTTTTGGGAATCTTATTATCCAAGCCCAACATACGTTCTACACCCATGACGAACGCATGACTATTATTCATGGAGGCCAGATAATCTAAGCGATCGGTGAAAGGAATTGTTTTACCATAGTTTAATGATTCAGCATGTTTGTCGAAACATCGGTGCAGATACCCCAAATGTGGAACGACCTCTTTCACAATTTCGCCATCGGTAATCAGTTGCAAGCGTAATACTCCGTGTGTTGATGGGTGTTGCGGTCCCATATTCAACACCATTTCCTGCGTCGAGATCTCGGTTAAATGTCTTTCATAGCGCTCTAATGCTTCTTTATATTTTGGATTCGCCATAGGGATCAATTAATGTTAATACCATGATATTTTTCAGGGTCCTGATAATCTTTACGTAATGGGTGCCCCTCCCAATCATCGGGCAAAAGGATCCGCCGCAGGTCTGGATGACCTGAAAAATATATTCCCATCAGATCAAATGCTTCTCTTTCATGCCAATCTGCTGTACGCCAAACGGATGCTATTGATGCAATCTCTGGTAGTTCGTCCAAAGACCGGTTTCCCTCCAGTTCCACTTTCAAAACAAGTGTATGTTGATAAGGCAGGGAATTAAGATGGTAAACAATGGTAAAGTGGTCTTCATAATCCACCGCCGTTATATTGCTCAAAAAGTCAAAATAAAGTCCTTCCGTATCTCGAAGAAAAGAACATACAGGAAGCAGATCTTTCGAGGCGATAAACAAAGCTGGTTGTAAGCCAGTGATCTCTTCTTTCAGTATTATCGCCCCCCCCAATGTGGAAACTAGTTTTGATTTAATTTCTTCAAATGTCATATTATGGGGCTAAACGCGTGATTTTCCAAGAATCTGATACTTTTTTATAAACAATACGGTCGTGAAGGCGGCTTGCACGCCCCTGCCAAAATTCAAAATAAATGGGTTTTAAGATATAACCGCCCCAATGTGCTGGACGAGGTACAGGAACATCGTCAGTATATTGCTTCTGAAGCTCTTCTACTTTACTTTCCAAAAAATCTCGATTTGGAATTTCCCGGCTCTGTGGCGACGCCAAAGCTCCTATACGACTTGCTTTGGGACGCGATTGAAAATACTCATCCGAGTTAGTTTCATTGACAAATTCAATAACCCCCTCAACGCGGATTTGGCGTTGTAGTTCGGGCCAGAAAAACAAGAGCGCCGCATGCGGATTGGCTTTCATGTCTTCCCCTTTTCGGCTTTCGTAATTTGTGAAGAATACCAAGCCGTCTTCTGCAATATCTTTTAATAACACAATCCTTGAAGAGGGTAAATGTTGCGATGATACAGTAGACAGCACCATTGCATTGGGTTCAATGACCTCACTATGAATGGCCTCATCAAACCATTTCTTGAACTGAAGGACGGGATCATAATCCACATCCGATTCCGATAGGTTACCTAAAAGGTAATCTTGTCTGATCGCTGCAATATCTTTATGTTGAATGGACATATAAACCTATTTCTATATTCCTACAAACTTACTAAAATCATTGCTTTTTCTCTATAAACTTAGTAGAAATTGCCAAAAACGTTTTTTTGGCACAGATCTCGCATACGTTAAATAAAAAAGGATAATTTCTATATATACTTAATTTTACGTCCTATGTTTAATGAATTAGACCCCCAAAAAGGAAGTTTATTGATCTCAGAACCGTTTATGTTGGATCCTCGGTTCTTGAGGTCCGTTATTTTACTCTGTGACCATAACAGCGAAGGAAGTTTGGGCTTTGTCTTGAATAATAAGACAAATGTTCAAATTGGTCAATTATTGGAACCAATACCGACGTGTACTTTTCCAATTTATCTTGGTGGACCAGTGGCACAGGAAAGCTTATTTTTTGTACATAGCCGATTCGATCTTTTATTAAGTGGTGAAGAAGTTGCGCCAAACCTCTACTTTGGTGGTGACGAGGAAAAGCTTATTAATGCCATTCAACAACATCAGATTAAAACTGATGAAATTAAATTTTTCATCGGCTATTCAGGTTGGTCAAGCGGTCAATTGGATAAGGAAATCAATGAGAATAGCTGGGCCGTTCAAAATAAATACCGTCATCACATTATTTTTGAAGGAAATGGAGATTTGCTCTGGAAGGACGCTATTATTGGGTTAGGTCCTAAATATGCGCATGTCGCCAATTTTCCGCAGAGTCCGGAGTTAAATTGAGTTACTCCTTAATTGAGGTCCGCCCGATTTTTGATCCGATGGCTCAAACATCTGTTTGCTCCCTTAGGGAACAGGTATTTTTTTTTCTGCCTACGTTATTCTGACGTAGGTTTAAAGTACGATTAATAGTGTGATTGAACGTTTATGACAAAATGAATGAATTTCTGCCATCCTGTCCTACTATCAGTATTTGGAACACTGATTGTGCATGGATCACCAAAATCATAACATTAAATAGCAACATACAAAATTATGAATCCAGAAAAAGGTAGTATTTCAATCCACACGGAGAACATATTTCCCGTAATCAAAAAATTCTTATACTCAGATAATGAGATTTTCTTACGCGAACTGGTATCTAATGCAGTTGATGCTTCCCAAAAGATTAAACGTTTGGCTTCTTTGGGGCAATACAATGGCGAAACAGGTGAGTTAATCGTAGACGTCAAGTTTGATGAAGCGGCCAAGACCATTACGATTTCAGACAATGGTATCGGTATGACAGCTGAAGAAATCAAAAAATATATTAATCAGATTGCGTTTTCGGGAGCAACGGAATTCATGGAAAAATTCAAAGAAGCGAACGATGCAAACGAGATTATCGGTCGCTTTGGATTGGGATTCTACTCTGCATTTATGGTGGCAGATACCGTAGAAATTCAATCATTATCCTATCAAGACGGAGCTGAGCCGGCGCATTGGACCTGTGACGGTAGTACCTCATACGAAATTTCAACAGGGACTAGAACAACGCGTGGTACAGATATCATTTTGCACATCAATGACGAGTCCACCGAGTTTTTAAGCCAAGCGCGTCTGCAGGATATCTTGGACAAATATGCAAAGTTCCTTCCTATTCCGATTCGTTTCGGTACAAAGACAAGTTCTGAGGCAGATGGTGAAGACGAGGAAGGCAAACCAAAATATAAATCTTTAGAAGTTGATAATATTATTAACAACACAAATCCAGCTTGGACAAAGTCTCCGTCTGAATTAAAAGATGAGGATTATTTAGCTTTCTATCGCGAGCTATATCCTTATTCGATGGATGAGCCCTTGTTTTGGATCCACCTTAATGTAGACTATCCATTTAATTTGACTGGTATACTTTACTTCCCTAAGGTGAAAAATGAGCTGGAAATACAACGTAACAAAATCAAGCTTTATTCGCGACAAGTATTCATCACTGACGAAGTGAAAGATATTGTACCAGAATTCCTAATGTTACTGCACGGTGTAATTGATTCGCCCGATATCCCATTGAATGTCTCGCGCTCATTCTTGCAGGCTGATAGCAATGTCAAAAAGATCAATAGCTACATCACCAAAAAAGTTGCTGATAAATTAAATGAAATATTCAAAACCGACCGCAAAGGTTTTGAAGAAAAATGGAACGATATCGGCCTATTTATTAAGTACGGTATGTTAAGTGATGAGAAGTTTGCAGAAAAAGCGAGTGATTTCTGCCTTTTGAAAAATACCGGCAATGCGAGTTTTACGATCAAAGAATATTATGAAAAGGTAAAAGACATTCAAGTCGATAAAGACGGTAATATCGTTTACCTCTATACACACGATGCTGCTCAGCAAGATGGCTTTATCCAAACAGCGTTAAACAAAGGTTACGACGTGTTGGTACTTGACGGTCCGCTTGATACGCATTTTACTTCCTATTTGGAGCAAAAGGGTGGCGAAAAAGTACAGCTTAAACGTGTAGACGCAGATGTAATCGACAAGCTTATTCAAAAAGATGAAAAAATAGAACTTTCGTTGTCTGAAGAAGAATCCAAAAAAGCATTGGAGGTTTTTGAAAAAGCGATCTCTCGTCAAGATATGAAGGTTGAGGTAGATGCACTCAGTGAAGCTGACTTGCCAGTATCTGTCACCATCGATGAGTTTATGCGTCGTATGAAAGATATGGCGAAAACTGGTGGTGGTATGAACTTTTATGGTTCACTGCCGGACAATTACAAAGTAACTGTTAACGGTAATCACCCCTTGATCAAACGGATTTTATCAGCTTCTGAGGAAGAAGGCTCAAAATTAGCGAAACAAGCTTTTGATTTAGCACTCTTGTCAAGAGGTCTTTTATCGGGTGCGGACTTGACATCTTTCGTAAAAAGAAGTGTTGAGATGATCTAATACCCACTACAATCTTAATCAAAAAAGCGATTACCCGAATAGAGTAATCGCTTTTTTCGTGCTTTTTTGTTCGCATATTTGGCAAATTTCTAGCTTGATTTTAAGTAAAAGAAGCATATTTAATCTTGTGGGCTAACGCAATCATTTTTTATTAAAATTTAATAAACTAATTTTCACTTAGTTGTCTTGAATCGTTGTTTTTTTTGTTCAATTATTTGGAGGGAATGGGGTTTAATCGTACTTTTGTATCATCAAAATCACGGTAGGTATAGCTCAGTTGGTTAGAGCACTAGATTGTGGTTCTAGGGGTCGTCGGTTCGAGCCCGATTACTTACCCAAAGGGGCAAATCAATGTACATTGATTTGCCCCTTTTTATTTCTGTGCCTTTCATACCTTAATTAATAGCTTGAACAAAAGCATTTGCTAGTCCCTACTTAAATCTTATTCCTTTTCGAAAAATAGCCCTCTTTATACATAAAGGACTAGAGTCTGTAGATGTTTAGTAGTTAGTAAAAACTATAATTTTATCACTCAGGTAAAGGATCTATCGCAGCTGGTTTTTGCGGGTCAAAAACCGCTACGCCGACGCGTGAATCAGCACAACCGTAATACAGAAACCATTTCTGTTTAAAATATACTAAGCCCTCGATAAATACCGTTCCATCGACATACTGGCCACTCTTTTCAAAAGCTTCCATTGGACGTAGAAATGGTGTATCCAGACGAGCTAGTACTTTGGTGGGATCTTTCCGATCAAAGAGCACCTGCCCTGCCGAATAGGTGTTTTTATTGAATCTTGGATCTCCTTTGTCTGCATGGTTTTTGCCATTATAGAGCAGTAGAATTCCTTTCGCTGTCAAAATCGCGGGTGGTCCACATTCGGTGAGGGAGCTATCAAAATAGCCCTCGCGTGGAGTGATAAATGCTTGCAACTTTCCATTTTTATCTACTACAGGCTCCCAGTCGATCAGATTGTCTGATGTAGCTCCATATACCCCGTGTTCGCCCCAATATAACCAATACTTACCATTTACCTGAGTGATAATCAGTCTATCTCCTACCAACTTTGTGAGAATAGATGCGGATTTGTGTGCCATGTCAACAAGATTGGGTAATTTGGCGGATTTTTTGAAAATAGGTCCATGCTTTGTCCAGTTTCTTAGATCACTGGAGGTGGCCACGCCTAATCGCGGAACCTTGCGATTCCATTGTGTGTAGAACATGACAAAGGTTCCGTCTTGTGCCTGCGCAATACGTGGATCTTCAGTTCACCCTGGCCATTCGCTGGCTTGTTGACTATCTTTATCCGGAAAGAATATAGGTGTTTTGCTTCGTTCAAAATGCAGTCCATCCCCGCTCGCCGCAAGCCCAAGACGGGACGTTCTATGCCCAATTTTTATTCCTGTTTTATCTTCAGCGCGATAAATGACATAAACACTATCTCTGATGACAGCGGCCGCCGGATTAAACGTATCATTATCCTCCCAGCGGATGGTAGTTTGGCTAAGGGGATCGTAGAATCTGGTGCTACTGTCCGGTGCAATAACAGGGTTAACACCTGAAGGCCGCTCAAATCCACCCATTATCCAATTTTTTCCATTGTACTTTCCATGCTGCGTACTACATCCCTGTAAAATAATAGATTGGATAATAATATAAAGTTTAATAAATGTCTTCATAATGGCTATTTTATTTCCTCCAGCGCTCTGCCTTTCGTTTCTGGTAGGAAAAGAATAAAGATAAAAGATAACACAACCATAATGGCGTAGAAAAGAAATGCATAAAACCCACCCAAAACTGTTCCCTCCACGATAATGGGAAAAAGCCAAGATATTATTGCGGCAAAAAACCAATGTGTTGTACTCCCCAAAGATGATCCTTGCGCACGCACTTCATTCGGAAAGATCTCTGCCAAGAATACCCAGATAACAGCTCCCTGCGATAATGCAAAGGCAGCAATAAAACCGATAATGAAAAATAAGAGATAATCAGCGTGGACGCCTTTTAGTCCATAGGCCGATAGCAATAGAAAGAAAAACATTCCTACTGCTCCTGTCAGTAATAATTTCTTACGGCCAAAACGGTCTATAATACTCATCCCTATCAAGGTAAAGAGCAAGTTAGTCCCACCAATAAATATAGGTTGGAGATAAGCCAGTGCAGCACTAAATCCTGCCATTTCGAATATGCGCGACGCATAATACAGAATTGCGTTTATACCCGTCATCTGATTGAAAAAAGCCAATAGAACAGCTAATACAATGGGTTTAGCATAACGTTTTTGAAAAAGATTAACCTGCTTAGATGGGCGAACATCCCTGGATTCAGTCATAGGCCCGTACAGCATTTCCTCTTCCCCTAATACAGTATAGCTCTTACGTGCTTTGTTACTGTTTCCCACCTGCAATAACCATCTTGGACTTTCTGGAATTCCCCGTACAAGTATAACAAATAACAATGCAGGCAATGCCATGATACCAAGCATATATCGCCAGGCATCCGTCTCTATTCCTAAAAAAACAAAGTTGGTGAGATAGGCTGTAAAAATCCCTGTCACAATCATAATCTGAAATGTACCAGTCAGCTTTCCCCGATCCTTGGCGGGCGCGATTTCAGAAGTATATACCGGACCGACAACAGAACTTATCCCAACGGCAAGCCCACCAAAAAAGCGGAATAAAAGAAAAACTTCCCAAATAGATGCGAGTGCACATCCTATCGCGGATAATAGATAAAGTAACGCAATAGCATAAAGCATTGGCTTCCTGCCATAACGATTGGTGAGCTGACCAGCGATAATAGCACCGAGGATTGTACCTATCAATGAGATGGAGACAGTGAGACCATGTCGTACTGCATTGAGCTGCCATAGTTTTTGAATAATCTGCTCAGCACCCGAGATGACCGCAGTTTCAAATCCAAATAAAAAGCCTCCCAAGGAAGCTATCAAAGTAAATTTCCAAACAGGTTTCATATTGAAATTGGTTATAGCGTCATAAAAAAGCAAAACCGGTTTTGTTAATTAACCAAATATACTTTTTATTCTAAAATAAATCAAAATCTTTTATGAGGGAAAAGAGAATTGTATATGCCCGCGTTATGATCTGTCAATGTAGGTTGCAATGGACGTAGTTGAGTTAATAGGATGATACAGCTGGAAGATCTTTTCGGATCCAGCTATAGTACTTTCCTCGGGGACCATTTCCTCGCATTTCCAGCCAACCGAGTGCATGCAATAATCTAATGGTGGAATACAATGTTGCCCAGCTGATATGCTGTATTGACCTTAACTCGACGTAAAGATCATCGATGTTGTCAATAATGACTTTACGCCACAAGTGTTGAATAATATGTAGGCGTTGAGGCGTCAATTTATGACCGTTACTGGTTAACGAGCTAATTAAAACTTCCATATCTTTTTTACAATAAATAGAAGAGTCCAAAATAGATTGGTTTCGTTTTTATATGTCGTAACCCTCTTCTCTATACTATATATTGCATAAGTTTAAAAATACCGAAGGCGTAAAAACTTATTTCCGAACAACTAAAAGTCAATACGTTGTTATCCAGTTATATAAAATATGTTTTTTACGGTTCTTTCCTTTTGGAATGGAAATATTATTCCTCTTTCCCGCTGAATGTACTCTTCAATGCACATACAATTGGATAAAGCAAGGTTGGCAAGGAACATATACATGTTATTTCCTGAAAAATCCGGTCAAAATATTAACGGGGATTCATCAAAATAAGATAAGATATTTCTATATTTATGTTAGGTCTTTCCTAGGTTCGACAATGGCATGAATAATCGGAGTAAGAATATTCAATTTCGGACAACATCGCTACAACAAGATTAAATAAAAATGACAAGTACCAAAATCAACACCGGAATTTTAAGTTTTGGCATGTCTGGGCGTGTCTTTCACGCACCGTTCATCCATATTAGTCCACATTTTAACTTAACTGCTGTCGTAGAACGGTCAAATAAAACAGCACAGGAACTTTATCCAGAAATTATTAGTTATGATAGCGTAACTCAATTATTGGCTGACGATACAATTGAACTTGTGATTGTAAATACGCCAAATCATACCCATTTTGAATTCGCTACCGAGGCTTTAAAAGCAGGAAAACATGTTCTTATCGAGAAGCCGGCAGTGGAAAATATTGCACAATTCGATCAACTTATTGAGGTCAGCAAGAAAAGCGGGAAGCGGATTTTCTTTTATCAAAACAGACGTTATGATAGCCATTTTCTTGATGTAAAGAAAGTTGTCGAAAGTGGTGATCTTGGCAAACTTGCTGAAGTATCTTTTCGCTTCGACCGCTATAAACTTGAGTTGGGCCAAAAATATTTCAAGGAAAATAACCAATACATCTCCAGTGGACTTACATACGACTTAGGACCTCATCTAATAGATCAGGCTATAGCACTTTTTGGTAAGCCATTAAAATTTAGTAAAACAACCTCAATCAATCGACCGGGTTCTCAAGTTGCGGATTATTTTCATTATCATTTGCGTTATGCGGATGGCTTGAATGTATTTTTAACAGGAAGTCTCGCCGTTACCGAACCTTTACCTGCTTTTGTTTTACACGGTACAAAGGGCAGCTTCATTAAAACGATGGCTGATGTACAGGAACAGCAATTAATAGATGGCATGCTTCCCAACAATTCGATATATGGCATGGAGCCGGACGGCAGTGAAGGGAAACTTGTGACTATTGATAGCGCAAATCAAAAGCATATATCTTATCCCCGTCCTCATAAAGGAGATTATAATCTATTATTCAATGCTATCTATGAAAATCTTGTTAATGATGTTGAATATCCGATTACAATGGACCATATTAGGTGGCAGATTGAAATGTTATCGGCAGAAAATATAGGATAATATAGCTAAAAAAACCATCCCGATTACATCGGGATGGCCCTCTCCTGTTAATATTGCCAATATCAATTTTATGCAAAAAATCAACTTTTAGCAAATTCTTCCACAATGAGGTATTGCACCTAAATCCATTTAAAATAATTCAAATTTGAATCCCAGTTGATATTGTTCAATATCCGCAGTCCAATTGTCAATAATATTATTTGTCCTATTAAATTTTCGATATCGAAAATAAACTCCACCCAATTCTGCACCTAAACTGTAACCTGTTCTTGGTTTACTACGAAACGCATTGTCTCCATTGTTCAATTTATAGCGATCATCATTGAGTAAAAAATTAAAGTCGAGACCACCCATAATTGCGATAGTACGGGTAAAGTTTAGTTTCAAATAGAGTGGTACACTCATATAGGCTAACTTTCTGGTACCGGCCCCAATCCCGTGCTCACGCTGTGCTGTCTGGTCATTATTTCGGACCCGCATCAAGTTATAAACTGGTTCAGCTTGTAAAGCGATGTTTTTATTGAAATGATATGTAAGATCCCCTCCGATCTGAAAACCGACTCTCTTATTTGAGCGAAAGGCAGAGCCATCTGTATTTGATAGATTCCCCCCTGCCCGAATGCCCATCCCAAATTGTGCTGAAGCTTTGTGTGTGGACAATAGTCCAAAAATTATTGTTACGGCAAATACAATTTTCTTTCTTTTGTTGACTGGCATACAATGTCATTTACTATTTAAGTTCCTCCTGGTAATTCTGTTAACGTAACCGAATGCCTGGTTGTATACAGCCAAATCGTAATCCAACAGGAGAATGCTTACAAAAAACTATTTTTAGAGAAGTAAGTTATTACTTAGGATAAAGCTAAAAGAAAAATAAATACAGATTGACTAAATTATACGAATAGCCTTATTTTATATACGAACACCCTAATTAGCATTAAACTTCTTACTTCAGTCGATACTTTCGCAGGGCTCAATGTGGATCATGACATGTCCCAGGTCTGGGATGTGTTTAATCAAATAATCTTTGAGTTGATGCGCCAAAGCATGTCCTGCCTTCACCGTAATTTCACTGTCGACAATCGCATGTAGGTCGACGTGATATTTTGTTCCTGATTTTCGAACATAACATTTTTCGGTAGCTTTGATCCCTTTTACTTCCAATGCATATTTTCTGATATCTTCGATCACCTCAGCGTAAACATTTTCATCCATAATTTCGCCAAGGGCTGGTCTAAAGATGTGATAGCAGTTATACAAGATGAATCCGGCTGCAAACAGTGCAGCATAGTCATCTGCATTCTCATAGCCTTTTCCTAATATCAAAGCGACAGATATCCCAATAAATGCTGCAACTGAAGTAATTGCATCGCTTCGATGATGCCAGGCATCTGCTTTCAGCGAGGAGCTATTGGTCTCTCGACTCTTCTTCATCACGATTCGATAAGAGCTTTCTTTCCAAATAATGATCCCACCCAGGACAAATAAAGTCCAGGGTTTAGGGAGTTCGTGCGGTGTCCCGATATTTGCTATACTTTCATAGGCTATAATTGTAGCTGACACAATGAGAAAGCCTACGACAATAAAAGTGATAAGTGGCTCCACTCTTCCGTGGCCATAAGGATGATTCTCGTCTGCGGGCCGTTGTGCGTACTTTAGTCCGAGAAGAACGAGAAAGGAAGAGAAAATATCAGCCGTTGATTCTATGGCATCTGCGATTAGTGCATAAGAATTCCCAAAAAAGCCCGCCAGCCACTTTAGCAATGCCAGTATAGCATTTCCAATAATACTGAAATAGGTGGTTCTTACTGCTGTTTGCTCTTTAAGTTGCGACATATCAATACTGCTCTGATGTAGTACGAAGGTAGTATTTTTATTGTCAACGATAAAGAAAGTATATAATTCAATGTTGTGACGTATTGACAAAAGTTTTCAATAACTTTAATATAAAATTATCCTGCTCGCCGAAAATGGAGATTTCAATTGGTTGCTCAAAAACATATCGCCAGCTATCTCGAGGTCAAACTGCCATCGTTGAGTAGAATCCGTCGACGGATTTTAAAACGTCAACTTAAGTTATATATTTAATAGCAACTTAAATATATATTTGTTTATAAACTTCAACGAACATGGGAAATCAAAATGTAACAATTATTTTAGTGCACGGAGCCTGGGGAGATGGATCCCATTGGCGACATGTTATTGCAAATCTTCATGCGGAAGGTTATACGGTTCGGAGCGTACAAAATCCATTGACATCTGCCGAAGATGATATTCAGAAAACGAAGGATTTAATTGACTTACAGGTAGGTAAAGTTGTGTTAGTTGGGCATTCTTACGGCGGAGCAGTTATATCGGCAGCAGGGCATCATGAAAAAGTTGCGGGTTTAGTGTATATTGCTGCCTTTGCTCCAGATAAGGGCGAAAGTCTGGGTGGGATATTCAGTCGCCGAGAGCAGCCTTCTGGCGCCGCAAGTATTGTTCCTGATGCAAAAGGATTTCTTTGGATCAAGTACGATAAATTCCACGAAAGCTTTGCCCATGATTTAAACGAAAAAGATGCGATCGCGATGTCTTTAGCTCAAAAGCCAACTCATGGCAGTATTTTCGCCGCTGAGGCGGATGAGCCAGCATGGAAAACAAAACCTAGCTGGTACCAGGTATCGGACAATGATCATATGATACCACCGGCAACGCAAACAGAAATGGCTGAGCGGATCAACGCAAAAAAAATCATTCATTTAGCAGCTAGTCATGCTTCCCTGGCTACCCATCCAAATGAAATTGCTGCATTGATCAAAGAGGCTGTGAGTGCAGTATCTTGAAATCATCGTATTATAAAAAGAGCTAAATGGGTTTAAAATCCATTTAGCTCTTATGATATTTTACTTTAACTATTTGTTCTCTTGTTAATTTGCTTTTGTAAGTTCCGCTAATGCTTTTGCTATCTCTGGAGCAGCATAGTCTCTACTGCCCTCTAAGCGTTCGACTATCTGCCCATTTTTGTCTAGGATTACTGTCGTAGGAATTGATCCACCTAAAAACTCTGGTGGGATTTCTCCTGCGGGAGTGTACAAAGGTAAGTCATAGTTGTTCTTTTCCATAAATGCTGCCGATTGATCGATATCATTATCTACATCCACCATCAGGAATTCAATATTTTTATTATCCTTGAATTCTTTTCTTAGGGTATTTATGGATGGCATTTCATGTATACATGGAGGGCACCACGTAGCCCAGAAGTTAATAAACACAACTTTGCCTTTTAATGCACTCAGCGATACCACATTTCCCGACTTATCTTTAAAAGAAACGTCCGCCACGTTTGGAGTCTGCATCTCCTGGATAGGCTGATCTTTTTCGGTTTCTGGTTTGTTACTCGGTGTTGGATTTCCGCAGGAAGTCGAAACACTTGCCGCAATAATAAAAAGCCCAATACGTATGGTTATACTGTTAAATCTTATATTCATCATTGTATGTGTAAGTTACTATAGTTTATACTCGAAATTTATTGCCTTAATTTTTTTTACCCTGCTAACCTTCAGCTGTATAAAAATGTGAATACAGCTGCTGCCGTTCTGTTGAGAAGACACAAACTTGTGAAAAAAGATAATCCTAAATGCGCAATGTTTGATATTGGAGAAAAATGGGTAAGGTACGTGTGGTTATCTGACTAAAATACTGTATAGCTTTGATCTTCAGGTGTGAATATGCACTAAATGGATAAAATAAAGTATCCGTGCATAAATTCCGAGGTAAAAGAAGGCTCCCTTGAGCAAAGACTGATCGTGTATTTCCGTTCTCTATCGACTCACTGCATCGTTCAGATCCATTTTCAATCAGGACGGTGGGTTGCTTCGCACTTCCTTGGACGGTATTTATCGGTAGCCCGATGAGGCTTTTGATTCCACTCTTTATTGGGCAAGATGTGAACGATACGATGATCAACATAAGAAAAGTCATCACATATTGTCCGTAGTTTTTGAAAATGTTAGATTTAATGTAGCCCATCAATGGCTAAAATAAGCTTAATTGTGCAAGCGCACAAGTGACTGAAGCTATTTTATTTATTTTTAAAGTCCATTCGATAACATTCAAAATGATCTCTATAGAGCAGACGTTTTCACCATGATGTCAACTATAAGCTTTTAAAAAATACCCTATATAGCTAGAAAAAAAAGCCGTCCGGGATAAACCGGCGACTTTTCCTTGATGATTGCAGTTAATTATGCAGAATGTGATTCTGCAATAAAGCCTTTCTTTTTGATAATCTCGATAATTTCTTCTTCGGATATACCGTTTGATTTCACGGTAAGAATCTTATCACTGTTCGATGTGTCGACATTCCATTCGCAGATCCCTTGGGCATTGTCCAGATCAGCACGAACTTTGGCTACACAGCCTGCACAGTTGAGGTTTGTTTTGAATTGAATATTTTTGCTTTCCATGTTATTTAATTTTAATATTATTAATTCTATTTTTCCCATTTTAAACGCAAGCTATTGCTCACTACACTAACACTGCTCAAGGCCATTGCCGCTCCGGCGATCATAGGGTTTAAAAGGAAGCCATTGATCGGAAAGAGTATGCCGGCGGCAAGCGGAATACCGATCACATTGTAAATAAAAGCCCAGAATAAATTTTGTTTGATCGTGGCTACCGTTTGTTTTGACAGCCGGATTGCCTGTGGTATTTTAGTTAAATCCGAGGCGATGATGGTCATTTTCGCCACATCCATAGCAATATCGCTTCCTTTACCCATCGCTATACCGACGTCAGCTGTCGCCAGCGCGGTGCTGTCATTGATACCGTCGCCGACCATGGCCACCACTTTCCCCTGTTGTTGAAGTTCTTTTACAAAGTCAGCTTTGTGTTGTGGCATAACTTCCGCTTTGTAGTGTTTAATACCGGTTTGTTCGGCAATTGCTTTAGCGGTAGATTCATTATCACCCGTAAGCATATAAAGTTCAATGCCCATGGCCTCCATTTCTTGAATGGCCAACACGGAGGTTTCTTTGATTTTATCGGAAATTGCAATTACCGCAAGTGTATTTGTACTGTTTGCAAACCAGATAACAGTTTTGGACTCTTCACTCCATTGGTCTTCCTGACGCTGCAATTCTGTCGCGATGCTGATCCCATTTTCCATTAAAAGTTTCTTATTTCCCACATAATAAGTTTCCAACCCATACTTAGCTTTTGCGCCTTTGCCTGTTATGCTATCGAATGCAGCTATTGGCGTGGCGCTTACACCTGCCAAATGATTGACTAGTGCTTCTGCCAGCGGATGCTCTGACTGTTTCTCAATATTCAATAAGATGCCATTTGTGGTATCATCATCATTTAACCATTGGATACCTGTTACCCGTGGTCTTCCCTCTGTTATTGTTCCTGTTTTATCCAATACGATCGCATCTATGCGTTTGGCAAGCTGAAGGCTTTCCGCATCTTTGATCAAGATACCATGCTCTGCCCCTTTACCGACGCCAACCATAATTGCGGTAGGTGTTGCTAGACCAAGTGCACAGGGACAGGCGATAACTAATACGGTAACAGCAGCCAACAAACCTTGTACCACTCCGTTGTCCCCAACCAAAGTAAGCCACATAGCAAAGGTAAATAGCGCAATGCCGATGACTACCGGAACAAATACACCGGCGATTTTATCGACCATTTTCTGTACGGGTGCTTTACTCCCCTGGGCGTCCTGAACCATTTTGATGATCTGAGCTAGCATGGTCTCCTTACCCACTTTTACGGCGCTAAACTGGAAGCTGCCCTTTTGATTGATTGTGCCGGCAAAAACTTTTTCATTTTCTTTTTTCAGGACAGGTACAGGTTCACCGCTCAACATGCTTTCATCCACGTAGGAGTCTCCCGATATGACCATCCCGTCAACGGCAATTTTTTCACCAGGTTTCACCTGAATGATGTCGCCAACATTGACCGCTGCTATAGCAACCTGTCTTTCAGATCCATCTGCTTGTATCACCATCACTGTCTTAGGTTGTAAGCCCATCAACTTTTTTATGGCTGATGAGGTATTGCCCTTTGCTTTTTCCTCCAACAATTTCCCGAGCAGAATAAAAGCAATTACCACAGCCGCAGCTTCAAAATACACATGTGCATGCAATCCACGTTGATGCCAAAAATTGGCAAACAGCATATTGAAAATACTAAATATATAAGCGATCCCAGTACTTAACGCGACCAGGGTATCCATATTGGCTGAACCATGTTTTGCTTGTTTCCATGCATTGGTAAAAAAGTCCTTTCCCAACCAGAGTACAACAGGTGTCGCAAAGAACCACATAATCGGGTTCGCATAAGGCATATCCATAAAGAACATACCAATTATCACCACTGGTAGAGACAGAATGATAGCCCATATTGTTTTGGTTTTGAGTGTTCTGAATTTTTCAGCGTGAATGGACTCTAAGGTTTCTTGTTGTGTTGCTTCGTCTTCCATCAATAAATCGTAGCCGCCAGCTTGAACAGCTTTCTGGATTTTCGTAGCATCGGTTATATTCGGAAGATATTCGACAGTCAAGTTTCCGGTGGCAAAATTTACGGCAGCATTTAATACTCCCTGCTCGTATTTGACCATACTCTCTGCACTGCTTGCACAGGAAGCACAGGTCATTCCCAATACCGGAAAAGTTTTTGTTATCGTAGATACGCCATAGCCAAGGTCTTTGACAGCCTTTACGGCAGCGGCAACAACTTCATTATCCTTGACAGTGATAGCTGCCCTACGGTTATTTAATTCTACGTTGTGGCTCTCAATCCCTTTTACCAGGGACAGTTCTTTTTCAACAATTAATGCGCAATGTTCGCTTTCAACATCTTCCAATGGAATGTAAATTGTTTCTTCATAGTTATTTGTAGCCATAGCTGTATGTTTAATCTTACATTACAAATTTGCACACAAACGGCTCGGAAATCTTTATGGAATTACTGGATTGATTTGTAAAATTATGGGCTCTTTGATGGGAGAATTTCAATATGTGAAAGTACAATTTAAGTGCAACATAGTGCCGGAGCAAAAAGTAAGTTATATTATGTCATTTTTAAGTGTTGTCGCAGGTATTCTGCTGTTGACGACCTTTTATCTTTTAATAGACTAGCCACTGTCCCTTCAAAAAGTAGTTCACCTCCATATTTACCTGCCCCGGGACCAATATCAATTACCCAGTCGGCTTGTGCAATAACATCAAGATTATGTTCGATCACAATAACCGTATTCTTATTTTTTACAAGGATATCTATAAAGTCCAATAGCTTTTCCGTATCTGTAGGATGCAGTCCTGTACTCGGTTCATCAAGGACAATAATACCATTGCTTTGATGGAGTTTGCGTGTAAGTTTTAGCCGTTGCCTTTCGCCACCTGAAAAACTATCCAGTCGCTGTCCTAGGCTAAGATAACCAAGGCCAAGCTTGGATAATAAATCAAGGGCAGAATGAAATGGCTCTTCGGGAAAAAAGCTGACGGCCTCGATCACCGTCATATCCATAATATCAACTATATTTTTACCTTGATAACGGTAATTTAGAATTTTGGGCGAAAAACCCGAACCACCGCAAAGTTCACAGGCCTGTTCAATATCCTCCATAAAAGCAAGATCAATTTTCTCAATACCTAACCCTTTGCAATTTTCACACGCTCCAAGGCTATTTCGACTAAATAGTTTTTCGGAAATGTTATTAGCTTTTGAAAAGAGTCTTCGAATCGCATCCGATAAATTTAGATAAGTAAGCAGATTTGAACGTACACTAGCGGCGAATAAGGTCTGATCGACTACGATGACTTCTGGGTAAAATGTTGGCAAGACCTTGTTGATTAAGGTGCTTTTACCCGAACCAGCAACCCCTGTAACAACAGATAGAACTTGTTTTGGTATGTTAACATAGATGTTTTTCAAATTATATAAGTCTGCTTGCTTTATCTCCAAATAACCTTTCGCCTGGCGCGGACTTCGATTGAAGTCAAAATGCTCGACAAAATAGGCTCCTGTTTTCCCTTTTGAATCTGGAAGCGCCTCGAATTTTCCCTGGTATACAACTTCACCGCCCGCTTTTCCGGATCCGGGGCCCATATCGACAACCCAATCCGCAATTTTGATCAGATCCGGATCATGTTCAACAATTAATACAGTATTTCCTTTTGCTTTAATCTGTTGGATAATAGCAGCAATATTTTGGAGGTCTTTGGGGTGCAGCCCTATACTCGGTTCATCGAAAATATAAAGTAAATCGGTTAAACTATTGCCGAGATTACGCACCATTTTGATGCGTTGGGATTCCCCTCCGGACAAGGTGTCTGTACGTCGTTCCAACGTCAAATATTGCAAGCCTATGTCAACAATATGTTGTAATTTCCTAATAAGTTCGCTTAACAACACGTCATACGTACTCGAACGTATGGTATTCATGAAGTCGAGGAGTTCATCTATTGCGAGCGATGCACAATCGGCTATACTTTTTCCTGAAATTTTACAGGATAACACCTTTTTATTCAGTCTTTTACCATTACATTCAGGGCAGTCAGTCGTGGTAATAATCTTCTTGAGTACTTCTTTACGGGCGACGTGTTCTTTCGAATCCTTCTTTAGGAATGCTTTTTCGATGCGGGGAATTAATCCTTCATATTTTACAGTTTTCCCCCATTGTCTATTAGGATTTTTGGGTTTATGTTCTGTCGCATTTAAGAGGATCTCCCATTCCCACTCGTTATAGTCTTTTAATTTCTTATTGTTGTCAAAATATCCCGAAAGTATATATCGGGTTAAGCGCCATCCACCGGGCTGAAATGTCGGAAACTTGATTGCGCCCTCATTTAGGGATTTTTCCTTATCCAGAAGCTGCCCGACATCTATAGTCTGCACAAACCCAAGACCTTCGCATTCATGGCACATCCCCTGTGTGTTATTAAATGAAAACACATTGGAATACCCTACGAAAGGTGTTCCCATTCTAGAAAAAAGCAACCTCAATGAGCTATAAACGTCTGTTGCGGTACCTACGGTAGAACGTGCGTTCCCACCTAGTCTTTTTTGATTGATGATAATGGGTACATTTAAATACTCAATTTTATCCACTTCGGGTACTCCAATATGTTGTAATCGGTTTCTGATAAAGCTCGTTTGAGTTTCATTAAACTGACGTTGGGCTTCTGCTCCAATAGTCCCAAACACCAGGGACGATTTGCCCGAACCGGATACACCTGTGAAAACTGTAATCTGCTTTTTGGGGATATTAAGCGAAATATTTTTTAGATTGTTCTGCTTGGCATTTATAACGACGATATGCTCCATTTTATTTATCTTTGGTATTTATTGTTTAACTAAGTTAAGTATATTATTTAACAAAGTTAACTAATATATTGTTTTATGAATGAGAGCGAAGTTGATTTTTATCATGTCTTTACGGACTTACAGTGCTATATATTGGCACACATGAATAAGGGCAATGTGCACGGCGTGACTGCCACACATTATAATATTATTGAGTATATATATAGAAAACGTCAGGTAACAGGAAAACAGATTGCTGAAGCTTTTCAAATCAGTCAAGCGGCTATTTCCAAACAGCTTAAATTTCTGATTAAAAATAAGCTTATCGAGCAGCAACAGTCTGCGATAGATCGTAGATTCTTTGATCTAACAGTGACAGATGAAGGCAGGTATATCATCGACAATTCGGAAAATTTTAGGGAAAGTATTGCAAAAAGAGTTTCAAAATCTTTGACAGATAATGAATTGAAAACACTTACGCTACTTTTACAACGGGTTATGCAAGTTGTAAAAGTGGAATGAAATTAAATCATAATCTTTTTAATGTTGACAGTCTGCTGTCAGTTCGATGGTCTAACTTTGTCCAGCAATAAAAAATTTAATACAATGAAATTTCAATCCAATAGAATTATTACAAGTGACATCAGGAGGTCTGTAGCATTTTACGAAAAGGTTTTAGTAGTTGATGCTCATTGGTTTACAACAGATTTTGCAGAATTGTCCCTAAATGCCTTTACACTGGCTATTGGCAGTACGCAAACATTACAGTTATTTGGAGATGACTCGCCAATTCATGGTGATAATTCAGTTATCATCATGGAATTTAAGGTGAGTGATGTGGATGAAGAGTATTTACGGATAAAAGATATCACGGAAAAAATCATTCAAAAGCCTACCACGATGCCTTGGGGAAACCGTTCACTGTTGTTCTGTGATCCTGATGGAAATCTACTGAACTTCTTCACACCGGTTAGTCCTGCAGCCATTCAAAAATTTAGTTAGGTTTTATCGTTCACTCCATGCTCTGATGTTATTTTCTTTTTAGTTATTTCCTGAATAAGAAAATATATATTTAAACTATTTAGTGTGTATTTATGAGTCTTATTAAGAATATCTATTCTATCAGTTTTTACCAACAACTAGCAGATCAGTTTAGCCGTGTAAAACCTGATTTCGATGGCAAGCAATTTATCAAACGGATTTTTAGCGCTAATTTTAATGATTTAGAATGGAAGGAACGGACAAAACACAGCACAAAAACCCTACATGAGTTTATGCCACCCGATTTTGAAGAAGCGGTTAACTTGATTAATCAGGTTGTCAGAAATTCCATTGCCGCAGGCCATTCTGGTGGTCTCGAATATATTATTTTTCCCGACTATATTGAAACTTACGGTATTGACCATTTTGAATTAGCAGTAGAATCATTTGAATTAGTTACAACCTTCATAACCTGTGAATTTGCGGTTCGTCCCTTTATTATCAAATACAGAGAGCGGATGATCGCCGTTATGGAACAATGGGCTGAAAGCCCGCGTGCGGCGGTCCGTCGTTTGGCAAGTGAGGGTATGCGGCCAAGATTGCCCTGGGCAATGGCTATCCCTTTTTTAAAGCAAAATCCGGCACCAATTTTACCCATTCTGAACTTGTTAAAAAGTGATGTGTCCGAAAGCGTAAGAAGAAGTGTCGCCAATAATTTAAATGACATTTCGAAAGACCATCCAGTTATTTTATTGGAGATAGCCCGGCATTGGAGAGGGACTAGTAGCGAGACAGATGCAATTATCAAACATGCTAGCCGTACATTGCTCAAGCAAGGGCATCCCGAGATTCTGCATTATTATGGTTTGGACGGTACAGATTTCAAGACCACCGATTTATGCATCGAAACTCCGGTCGTAAAGATTGGAGAGAAGGTCAGTTTCTCTTTTCAGATTGAAAATACCCAGCCGTACCCGAAAGCGCTCCGGCTGGAGTATGGACTGTATTATAAAAAATCAAATGGCTTATTATCACGCAAAGTATTCAAAATTAGTGAACGGATCTACCAGGGATCTGAAACCAATCGGATTCAACGAAACCAATCATTTAAAGTAATTACCACGCGAAAATTTTACACCGGTAGACACAAAATATCCATTATTGTCAATGGACAGGAAACATTGACGATGGATTTTGAACTGATTTAGGTTTGATAAGGGCGAGTGCAGGATACTTTTTAATCTTGGGAAATGGTTTAAAACAAAGCAAGCAATAGGATGTTTTTATCTGTAGATTTCTATTTCAGATGATATTGACGTAGATTTCACATGACAAGTAAGATTCTTATAAAAAAGCTTCTTTTTGTATTATTGCTATTGTTAATTGCGCTTTTTGTTGGCCTGTTGATCAGGACGTTAATGTTTCCCTTTGCCCGGATAAAAAAATCCGATACAAAGGTTATTCGGTTAATTCCCGACGATACGATCTTATCCGATTAGCAGGGGGCATCAAGATACCGTTGGTTTCCACCGTGACACCTTACCTAACTGTTGGTGGGACGGATGCAATCAAATACCAGGAACTCAGCAAGAATATCTACCGATTTATGCCTGTCAAGATTAATCATTCTGAGCAACAGAGTCTGCATGGTACGAATGAATACATCAGTATTGAAAACTATATGAAAATGATCGAATATTTCTACTATATTATGCGAAATTATGATGAATCGTCTTCTGATTAACAAGATCGGTGATCACTGCTGGTTTCGAAAATTAAAGTTCTATAGCCGATCGGATTGACCAATACATGTCAGATGTTACAATAAAGCTTAAAACACGATGAAAATTAAACTCTTAATCATATTGCTCCTATGCGCTCTTTTAACTGACAACAGTCTTGGTCAACAAAAAACTTTTCCATTAAAAATAGGTTTAATTGCGGATCCGCAGTATGCTTACCAGGATACAAAAGGAATTCGATATTACAGCAATTCACTTTCAAAATTGTATGCTGCAACCACAGCAATAAATACAGCTCAAGTGAATTTTACGGTTATGGTCGGAGATCCGGTCGACGCAGGAACAAAAGATTTGATTCCTACCTTAAAAATGTCTCGGCGAGCTCAAAGCATCGGTCTATAATTCTGCTAGGTACCTTAACTATGTCGATGTGAAGGACGGTAGTGGCCTTTACAAAGCGTATAGAATGCCCCACCTACTATACCGTGACAATAAAAATAGGCTGTTTTACCTTCCTCAATACCAATGAACTTACCGAATATGCTACAGCCGCCATATCTCGCGTGCAATCTGCATGGCAATTATTAAACAATCGGCTAAAACTCGAGCAACGTTAAATACGCAGCCATGGAAATGGAGGTATCATCCATTATTTCCTGAGAACGGCCTTGAAACACTCGACAACAGGGATATTCTCGCGCTTATTGAAAGATATTCCGGCGTTAAAGCAGTTATTTCCGGAGATCATCATCCAGGTAACTTTGGTAAATATAAAGGAATTCCCATGATTACGCTTGAAGGTATGATCGAAACCGCTAATGACAATGCCTATGGTGTTTTGGAATTACATTTACTTCAGCTGGAATTGAAAGGGCAAGTTTATAAACATAATCCCGTGCGGCTGAGGTAATGTTCACAAAAAATTATCTTAGTGTTAAATTAGATTCGATTCAAATTGCAATTAGATACTGATAAAGAGACTGAAAGCGAAGTTTTAAAATTATCTTTAACGTGCCAAATATAATGAGCAACAGAAATGGAAAAAATAAGAACTTTTCAGCAATATGAGCTAAATAAAATCAGGAAAAATGTTAAAGATAGTGGCCTGCAATTCGAAAAGTTTGGAAGATCTTCAAATATAATGGACTATTCCGACAGGGAAATTAATGAGATGATCCTGGGAATCTATAAGGATAGTAAACATCTGTTGGTTGATGGTGATTACTTTATTGATGTTTCTACAGTTCAGAAAGCGAGCTGCATTTTAACGGATATATCCTATTCCCGTCGGATAAAACCCGATAAAACCTCTCCGATCAAGCTGAAAGATATTAGAAATTTTTATATTGAGGACTATTTTGTGGAGACAAGTGAAAAGTTCTCAAATTCCTATCAACACAGAATTACGGGTTACCTGAAAAAAATTGGCGGTATTAGTCTTGGAAAAGGAAAATACAGTCAGTCTTATTCTATTCCAAATGACTTTAAAACTTTCTACAACGGCATCCCGCTGGACCTCTTCTATCCTATTCAGCATTATATCAATGGCTTGTTTTTTGCTGATGATTACCATGTGGCAACATTTGAAGTTGCTAGCAATCTTACAATTATAGACGAATAGCATACTCTGTTTCGCGCTTTATTTCGTAGATTCAAGTTGTACACCGATGTAAGCAAGATATGAGAAAAGTAATTGCGGCAATTAATATGAGCTTGGATGGTTTTTGCGACCACAATTCGATGGTTGCAGATGATGAAATTCATTGGCATTATACCACCTTGCTGTCTGAAGCCGATACCATACTCTATGGCCGGATAACCTATCAGCTTATGGAGTATTGGCGTCCATTTTTAACAAAACCTAGTGGCTCTAGATCCATGGATGAATTTGCCCATGCTATGGACAGAATATCGAAAATCGTGTTTTCCAGAACCCTTAATAAACTGGATTGGAGTAGCGCTAGATTAGCGCACCGAAATATGTTTGATGAAGTTACGGCGCTAAAACAACAATCTGGTAAGGATATTTTGGTGGGTAGCCCGAGTTTAATCGTATCTTTAACAAATTGCGATCTGATAGATGAGTATCAAATTTGCATCCATCCTATAATAGTTGGAAGTGGTTTACCACTGTTTAAGCATCTAAGCCAAAGGATAGTGCTCAATCGCGTGAAAACAAAAACTTTTAATGGTGGGGCAATAATCATTTATTATAAACCAAAAAGCCGTTAACAAAACCAAGTGTTAGCTGGTCCAACTTAAAGTTTTCTCAATACCTTTGACAAAAAAAATGCGGCTCAAAAGCCATGAATATTCATGATAACAGGATGTTATTTAAAAATATCCTTACTTTCATCATAAATAGGGCTTTGAATATTTAAGAATTTCAGAACACTATGGAATACATGGTTCTGTGTCAGTAGTTTATTTTGCTTTAGCTCTTTTGATGAATTAGATACCCATACGATAAATGGAATATCATATTGTTCTTTAGGTGCAATACTCATTGGTAGCCCATGCATATAAAGATTATTTTCACCTAATGATTCGCCATGATCGGAAACAAAGAGCATGGCACTATCATATTCCTTCAATTCCTTTAAATCATCAATCAGACGATTTAAAATATAATCGGTGTAGACAATTGTATTGTCGTAAGCATTGATAAGCTCATCTTTGGAGCATTTGCCCAGTTCAACACTATTGCAGACAGGTTTAAAGGTTTCAAATTGAGCAGGATATTTCTTACTGTACGTAGGCCCATGGCTGGTACTTGTATGCAATACAATAAATATTTTATCTTTTTTGCTGGCAACAATCTGTTCTTTTAACCCAGCCAGAAGAACCTCATCGTAATTACAGCCCTCTCCTTTGCAGTTTGGTGCCAATTGCTCCGCCTTTTTATAGTCTTTGATGTGAACTGGAGGCTCTCCCCAGTTGGATGTCCGCCAGATCACATCCACATTGTTTCTGAATAAATAATTTGGCAGAATTTCATATAAGTCACTGCTATTTTTATGTTCTAAAATACATTTTACGCCCGCAGTTGTATAAGTAGAGCAAGAGGTAGCGTCAAAATGATATAAGTTAGGAACTTTGGATAGTAAAGGATTGGTGTTTTTCTGGTACCCATACAATGAAAAGTTCTGACTTCGGGCAGATTCACCTATTACCAACACAACAACAGATTTTTTGTCGTCCATGATTTTAGCATCAGGGAGGAGAATTTCTTTTTTATTCTCTTGCTGTTGATGAATATAAAAACGCGTGAAGTTTACGGTGTAAGACCAAGGCATTGCGAGCCCTCCTAATGTCTTTGAATTTTTATCTATCCATAACCAATTACTTGCATTCGCAAATATCAATATAACAATAAATAACAAACTAAGCGATGATGTAATTAAAAACCGCTTTAGTTTTACATTGATTATTTTTACTTTGATAATGTAAATACTGGGTAGGATACCTAATAGAACAACATATAAAATCAATTTAAAGGAAAAGAAACTACTCGACTCCGAATAATTGGTGTTGAGAATATTTCCAACCATTGTTTCATCGATAATAACGCTATAGGTGTTGATAAAGTAAACAGCGATTGCATTGCCAATAAAAAAGAAAACCAATAGAGCCTTGCCCACAAAGCGCGATAGAAAAAACAACAAATAAAGGACAAAAGCATTTAAAACCAACATTAATATCACGAGGCTTAGAATTAAAACAAAGCCATTTAAACTCTTATAGTCAGCATTATTAAAAACGAAGGTAAAAAACGGGAGATGAAAGAATATAAAATTAAGAACACTCATCAATAAGACGAAATGAGTTATCTTTAGGTTGTTTTTTTGCATAAACATCACATTTTATTCAAGTAAAATCATTATTCCGCTCAACGAAAAATTAAAATTCATCAACCGTTTCGATGATCAATATTGTGCCGAAAATAAGAAATAATACAATAAAAAACCGATAAATTTTTGTATTACCGATTTAACTGAAAATTTTCTATTTTCGGACAATAAAGTATGCGTTCATACATGTAAGCTCACTTTCTGTGATAGCGCTAGTTTAAAAATATAAACATAAGGACTTCAGTTTGTTATTAAACTTAGTTAAAGCGATACATGTTTCAGTTATAAGCTAAAGCTGTTCAAAAAAAATTCTAATTCCTCTATCGAAACCTTGTTTACTGAAGAAACAACAGCATAGCGATTGCTCTCTAAATATTGAATACTCGTCAACTCGTCACTTTCTGACATACTCCAGTCGAATGAAGTCAACCAGCCTTTATAACTTTTAACTGTTGCTTTGTCTTCCGGCGTCTGGAATTCTTTTAGTTCTAAATAGTTCAGTAAATTACCTTTTATTTGCTCTGATCCGGGACCTGTTCCATCTGTTACCATCAAATAAATGTCTGCTTCCCTTTTACGTAATTTGCGGTGGCATAGGAGCCTGTTTCCGGGTCTTCGAATGCGTTGACTTCTGTCAATTTAAATCCATAGATCTCGTTTTTAAACTTTGATTATTCGATCTCCTTTACAATCCAAAACAGAGTAAAAAGATCATTAAAGGATACATAACGATAATTTCTGTGATTTGCCAACTTGTAATAGATTAAATAGCTAGGCAACTTAATCTGGAAAAAGCGCAGCAAAAACTTTTTTTAAGTTGCAGTGTTTGCCTAACTAGCAATCTAATTTTTTACAAGACTAACAAAATCAAGGATCTGTAGTTTTAAAACTACAGTTTTGGCTATTTGATATATTTGGTTTTATAACTGGGCATGACTTTTGCCAAATAAAATTTATAAGTAATAAATAAAAAAAAGATTATGAGAAGAACACCCTATACTACGACAGTTATTGTCCTACTTGTATTATGTGCAGTAGTACTAATGACAACATGTGCAAGAATTGTATAAATATCAATACGTATCTGATTCTTTAGGTCAGTCAATAAAAGACCAGGCGCATATTGCCCCTAGTCCTTTATGTGCACTTCGAAGGATAAATCGTGTGAATGTAACCATCTATTCAGCATCCGATGCTTACACCATTCGAAATAACTGCATTTTTCTTTACAACAACAATGCCGTCGCAGATGCTGTGTGTCTGAAAGTCCCCATCCGCTAAATGCGGACCTCCTTTTATTCGGACGTCATTTCCGATCCTACAGTTTTTATCTAATATTGCATTTTCTATATAACAACGTTCCCCGACCCCTACTGGTGGTGGTTTTTGTGTATTACCCAATTCAATCACTTCCTCAAGTTGTTCATAATAATCGGAACCCATCATATAAGTCGATTTAATTACGGTTCCCTCCCCGATACGGGAACGGATCCCGATCACTGAACGTTCGAGTTTATCACCATTAAGAATACAGCCGTCGGCAACAACAGTATTGTTGAGGGTCGTTCCCGAAATTTTTGACGGCGGTAGCATGCGTGCCCGTGTAAATACGGTTTCATCAAATAAATTGAAATCAGGAACATCTGCAGTCAATCTAATATTGGCATCAAAAAATGACTTTATGGTTCCGATGTCTGTCCAATACCCGTCAAACTGATAACTTAGCACTTTGTATTTATTGATTGCATCTGGTAATATTTCCTTCCCAAAATCCATACCCGGATTGGCTAAAAGAAGATTGAGCAAAACTCCTTTCGAAAAAACATAAATTCCCATGGAAGCCAGATAATTTCGGCCCGATAGCGACATTTCGTTGGATACTTCCGAGGACCAGTCCAATACTTCCTTCTTATTTGGTTTTTCTGTGAAGGCAGTGATGACATTTGCCTCATTAGCCTTGAGGATACCAAAGCCTGTGGCATCATTGACATTGACAGGAATAGTTGCAATTGTAATATGTCCGCCATTCTGTACATGAAAGTCGACTAGAGCGGCGTAGTCCATTTGGTAGAGCTGATCCCCGGACAGGACAAGGACATAATCATAATCGACATTCAGCAAATGTTTATGTGTACGCCTTACAGCGTCAGCCGTTCCTTGGAACCATCGGTCACCCTCGTTCGTTTGCTCAGCGGCCAGTATGTCTACAAACCCCTTACTAAAAATGCTAAAATTGTACGAATTTTTAATGTGTGTGTTTAAAGATGCCGAATTGAACTGCGTCAAAACAAATATCTTATTATATCCAGAATTTAAACAATTCGAAATAGGAATATCTACCAAACGATACTTCCCCGCAATCGGAACAGCTGGCTTAGAACGCTGTTGTGTTAATGGATAAAGTCGCGATCCTCGACCCCCTCCCAAAATAAGGGAAACTACTTTGTGTACCATATCTCAAATTAAATAATTGGTTTTAAATCTAATTAACTATCGAACTCGTCCGTCCAAGGATCTGTATAACAATCTTCTTAACGACTTTCATTTATATTATGTCAAGCACAGGAAATTTCTTTCTGTTAGATGTAATTGGTTATCATTACTAGCGTGTACCTGGCAGCCTATATTGCCGAGCTAAGCTATCTAAATATAACAAAATTAATTTTTTAAACAAAAAAAAGTGTAGATTACAATCAATTCAGAATGATATAAATGGAGGTAGTCAAACGAGGTATTTGTTATTTTAGGCATTCGGACTAATCAGATAAAAACTAAGAAACAGACCTTTTAAGTGTAATGACCGTGATCTCTGGCCACACGCCTATTCTACCCTTTAGCCCGTGAAAACCAAAACCACGGTTAACATACAGGTACTTACCCTGTTTTTGATATAATCCGGCCCACTGTTCGTAAAAATATTGGATAGGACTCCATTTAAGCCCGAAGAGCTCTATTCCAAATTGCATGCCATGTGTATGTCCCGCAAGCGTCAGATGCACATGTTTATCATGCGTCAAGGTGACCCGATCCCAATGTGAAGGATCATGTGACATCAATATTTTAAAGGAATCAGCTGATAAATCAGCTGTTGCCTTACTAAGGTCCCCATATTGATGAAAACCACCCTTGCCCCAATTTTCCACACCGATCAATGCGATGCTTGCTCCCTTTTTATTAATTTTGATAGATTCATTCAGCAAGAGTTTAAATCCCATTTCTTGATGAATTTCTTTTAATCTGTGGAGGTTGGATGCCTTCAAATCAGCATTATCCCATTGTGTATAATCCCCGTAATCATGATTCCCAAGCACCGAAAATTTACCAAACGGTGCCTTTAAAAGTGTAAAGTCTGAAATCCATTTTTCCATTTCGGCAGCCTTGTTATTAACGAGATCTCCTGTAAACAATAAGACGTCACTATTTTGTGCGTTTGCTAAGGCTATCCCCCTCCGCACTCCATCAACGTCGGATAAGCTACCAGAATGAATATCTGAAATTTGTGTGATTTTAAATCCGTCGAATGCATCTGGCAGATCTGGAAAACTTAAGATTTCTTTTTTAACCCGGTAAAAATGCCTTCCCCTTGTGAGGCCGAAAGCGATAACAAATACGATCAGCGCGGCACATATAAGAACGAACTCGCTTAGATATATGTTTCTCGGCGGAAAGCCCTGTACTATACGCAGTAAATCTTCAGTCAATAAAATTGGCAAGGCAACCAGTTTCGGTATATACACAATTAAAAAAGAAGTGATTAAATTGCCTGCTTGCCGCTGAATATCTTTACCCTGCCGTCGGAGAAAAATCAGCGTTAAGACTCCGATGAGCAATAATAAATCTATATACCAATATGCCTTGTGTAAAAATGCAGTATGAAAAACAGTAGTAAATGCTTGAAAAAAATAAATATCACCAAGTATAAATATCAGGAATATGAGCAACAGTCTCTTTGCCATGTTTGAATTGTTTAAATCTATGCTGGCGAAAGATATGCCAAAAATGCCTGGAGAGAAAACGAATGGCTTCTTAAATTAGATATTGATTTCTGTGTGACAATAGGGAATGTAATTAGCTGATCCCTATGTGATAATTGACAGATTGACATGTTCTAAAGTAGCAATGGAAGAAGAAAAATGAGCGGTTCGCTTGTGACAACTGGACAACTGATTATATGCAGACTGTCAGTTGCTGATAAATATAAAAATAGAACGCATGAATAAATAATAATCTTGCGCAGATTATTGTTGATGAACGGGCTGAGCCAAGCCTATGAGTAGTCCCTCCACACCACGAATATAGCAAAGACGATAAGCATTTTCGTACTGCACAAGCTCTCCGACAAGTTGAGCTCCATGTTTGACAAGTCTACTTAAAAGTTCGTCAATATCGTCAACAGTAAACATTGCTCTTAAGTAGCCTAAAGAATTCACTGGGGCGGTCCGATGGTCAGATATCACAGCAGGAGTGAGAAATTTCGATAATTCCAGCCTACTATGTCCATCGGGTGTAACCATCATAGCAACTTCTACTAATTGCGCATGGACACCAGTAATCCGGCCTGCCCAATCACCTTCAATTATACTTCGCCCTTCAAGCTGTAGGCCGAGTTCCGTAAAAAATAGAATGGCTTTGTCTAGAGATTCTACAACGATGCCCACATTGTCCATTCGCAGTAATTTGCTTTGTTGTGCCATAACGATCAATTTAAGAAATGAATTTATATTAATGGGTTGCTAGTTATCAGGATGAAGCTGGCTTTGTCTGCTCTCCGTATGCCCAGGAGAGAATTGTTTTAACCGCATTACGTATTCTGTTTAAACCTTCTTCATTTAATTCAATTTCGCAAAAAGTACTATCCGTGTTTATTGAATGTAACACTAAATAATAAATTCCTGCGGTTAAAATACTGCTAATAGCTCTTAAATCCACATTCTTACCCTCCATTTCCTGATCAGCAAATGCAAAAAACAAAGCGCTCATCTTTTCACGTTCTCTGGTAATCTGCGACATAATCTTAGATTTCTCGCTTATCTGCCACAAAACCGCTTTCTGCATTTCAGTATTCTGAAGAAAACTGTCCATTTGGTTTAATAACAGTGATTCCAAAAAACCTTTTGATCCTTCTTTTGGTGCGGTTCCAAAGTATTCAACAGCACCGAGAGTCGCAGCTACCCAATAATCTTTACTTCTGATGTATGTTTCCACTAAATTGTCAATTGAACCAAAATAAAGGGAAATGAGTTTCCTGTCAACACCAGCAGTTTTAGAAATATTGGCTATTGTCAATCCTGTGTACCCTTTATCTCTAAGCACTTTGCCTACAGACAAAATGAGTTTGTTCATGGTACGTTCTTTATCGTTCTTCTCTCCTTTATAAGTTTTACGCATCTGTTGTCGATATGGTATTGATCTGAATCCCTAAAATTAATGATTCAGATTAATATAATAAATAATAAAAAATTATATAACTAATTTATCGTGATTTTCTTAAACTTACAACTTTACCAATGTCTTCCAATACGTTTAAAACCTTATCTAGGTGTTCTTTTGTATGTGTAGCCATCAGGCTTGTACGAATACGCGCATCCTTTTTTGCTACACCGGGATACACAATACAATTGGCATAGACCCCATTTTTTAACAACATCCTCGATACCTGAGCGGTACGAATTGGATCGCCAATTTTTATCGGAATTATGGGTGAGGATGATGTTCCGATATCCACGCCGAGCGACAGTAGCCCTTCTTTAAAATAGGTGACATTTTCTATGAGTCTGGTACGCCAAAAGGGCTCTTCGTCAATTAGATCAATCGCTTTTAATAAACCAAAACTTGCTGGAGTTGAAGTAGATGAGAATACCTGTTGTCTGGATTGGTAGCGAAGGTAATTAATGATCTCCGGAGTTGAAATGATAAAACCTCCAATATGGCCCAACGCCTTACTCAGGGTGCCAGCAATAATATCCACCTTATCCAAAAGTTTGTAGATTTCAATAGCACCCCTGCCTTGATCACCCATAACACCTATGCCATGAGCATCATCGACCATTAAATATGCACCATATTTTTTTGTCAACACATAAATCTCATCCATCTTCGCTAAATCCCCATTCTGAGAATATACACCGTCAATGATAACTAATTTGGTTCTAAATTTGCCTTTCGCTTCAACTAATGCACGTTCAAGATGAACCATGCTATTATGTGGAAATCGCTTGACATTTGTATTTGGTAAGCCTTCATATACACTTGCATGTACTTCCATGTCAACGATAGCGCAGTCTTCTTGTTTCAATAAGCTTAATAATGTCGAGCTATTTGCAGTATACCCTGTTGTAAAAACAATACTCGATCCCTCCGGACGATTGAAAAATTTGCAAAGTTTCTGTTCTAAAGCCACATGATATTCATGATGTCCTCCGATTAACGGCGATGCCCCCGCTCCCGTACCATATTTTTCAATTCCAGCTATTGCAGCAGCTTTCACTTTTGGATGCTGAGAAAAATTAAGATAATCGTTTGATACAAGACTTATACATTCAGTTGGTGTATCTAAAAATGGAGAACTTACAATAGCTGTAGGACCACAGCCTTGAGTTATAAATCTAAAGTTAAGATGCTCATTTTCTTTCATATAATTGATATAGGAATCGAAATACTTCGCGGTATCCAGCATATCAAAACCAGCAATATTCTCAAATTCTTTAAAACTCGCTGTCGCAAAATCAATGTGTTGGTTAATTTTCATAGATATTTTGTTAGGTATTCATAATAACACCCTAAATATAAAGTAAAAATTAGTTTTTCACCTCGCTAGACATTCGTTTACGAAAATTCCTTCACGATGTATATAAAGGTATAAGACAATGTTAATCTTGTGAATAGAAAGCGGTGGGGCGAATTCTTCGAATAAACAAAATGTTAAAAACAACAGAGGGCAGCCCCTATAGCTACCCCTGTTATATTATACACCTACCTACAGTATACATATCATATCTACATTCATTATAGGATAAATACATCCTTATAAGCTCATTTGGGCAGTTCATTAGAACTGAATGAGTAAAAAATGCCTCAATGATATACAAATATAGAAAAATAATTTTCCCTTATATGTCAAAATTAAAAAAAATAATTAAAATGTGTATTAGAGCGGTTGACACCATATCTAGTATAGGTTACTATCTCCTTTATCCCCTCGTTAAAACTATAGTTATTATATTTTTCATCCTTGTAAGAAAATAGTGAATCTTAAACATATTGAATAATAAATTTTCTCAAAACAAGGAATATTGTAAATTATTGTTATAAATTTGAGGATATCAATGTCAAAAATCACTAATTGTTACTTTATGCTATATTTTAAAGTAATCCGAGAGGTAGTCTATGTAAAGGTTTTTATAGGTCGTTAAAAGAAAAATGGCTACTTGTCTGTTGATTTGTAGCCACTTATGATAGGTATACTGTAGGGTGCTCCGTAATAATGCTGTAAATCTAAGAAAAATACCGCAAAACATTTCTTTTCTATGAAAAAAAATGTTTAAAACACAGATGAAATTAGTGAGGATATAGATAATAATTTCTTTGGATATTTTGACGGACCACTAAGAATATTTATTTTAGGTTCATCTCTCAAACGTTTAGGCATTATAGTTATTGACAACGCACATCAACTAATGATATGAAAATCCATACGACAAACTACGTGGACACATTTATCGAAGTCGCCAAAGATACGGGAGTATCTAAAGGAAATATACCTCCAAAAAGAGCTAGAAAGACTGTAGCGGAAATGCAATATGAGCTTATTGCACAATTTCCCTATAAATATACTTCTGATGAATTACTTTTTAAAATTTATGCGGAGCGCAATACGCTTGTTCAGGACGTATATGAAGAAGCTAAGAGAATATTCTTTTCAAAAGGTCAAGCCTGTCTACGCGCTTCTCCCCTTCCAAAAAAGTACGGCTTTGGCATCCATTGTGATCATGAAGGGAAAGTTGCTCTCTATGGAATGGAAACAAAGGAATATCTCCATTTTCTGAATGATACTAATATTAAAAAAGTAAAAGCCATGAAATCAAATAGATAAGTCGTTCGGTTGTAATGTTCGTTATAGTATATAACAGGCGGACCTTCACCAAATAGGTATCCGATCAAATCTTATTGAATAATTTTTGCTTTGTCTTTCGATGCAAACGCTTTTATAATGACCGGTGCTGTTGCAATCAGAACAATAACAATAATGACAAGTTCCAGGTTTTCTTTTACCCAAACATTTTCACCTAACAGGTAACCGAGCGTAACTAGGCTTCCCGACCAGACAATTGCTCCAATCACGTTGTACAATACAAATTTTTTGAACTCCATCCCAACGATGCCCGCAACGATTGGTGCAAAAGTTCGGACAATAGGAAGAAACCTTGCAAGAACAATAGCTCCACCACCTCTTTTTTCGTAAAACTCCTGAGCTTTGTAGATATAACTTTTCTTGAAGAACCAGCTATCTTCCATACTCATTATTCTTCTCCCAAAAACCTTTCCGCACCAATAGCCGACAAAATTACCCAAAATTGCGGCCAATGACACCAGTACAATCCAATAGAGCAATGTCGGTATTTGTTCTGATGGCGGAATTGTCATGTTAGATACAATCATTCCCGCGATGAATAGGATCGGATCGCCCGGAAGGAAAAATCCAATGAGGATACCTGTTTCAGCAAAAATAATAAACAATAGCAGATATAAACCTCCATGGCTAACAATCCAGTCTGGATTTGTGAGGTTATTTAGAAATTCAAAAAAAACATCCATTAAATAAGTCGAATTATATCCAATACAAAATAATCTGCTCTCTTCCAAATTTAAAGCACACTGTACCGATTAAATTGGATTACAGTCCAAATATCCTATAGCAATGTGATCTTTAATTAAAGGCGCAAGATAGAAAATCAGTCGCAATTGCAAGCAATTTTTTACACTTATTTTTGGAACAAAATAACATGAGTTACAAAAACACAATTTGCTGGCTTTTTTTGACCGGCAATAGGGATGTTACTGAGTTGCTTGCGCAGTAAAGATCGTTTTCAATTTGTTTTGCAGATCTTCGCCCCTTAGATTTCGGGCGATTATTTTACCGTCGGGACCTAATAGAAAGTTGGCGGGAATGGAGTTGATTCCATACAGCTTCGCTGCTACACTGTCCCAGCCTCCCAAATCTGAAACTTGGGGCCATAGCAGCTTGTCTTCTGTGATAGCCTTGATCCAGGCTTCTTTCCTTGCCGCATCATCTAAGGAGATGCCGAGGATCTCTAGCCCGGCATCCTGGAATTTTTTATATGCTTCTACAAGATTGGGATTTTCCGTACGGCAAGGTCCACACCAGCTTGCCCAAAAGTCAATGAGCAAATATTTTCCAAAAAAATCCGAAATTTTAATCGTTTTTCCATCGGGGCTTTTGAGCGTGAGGTCCGGAGCAAGTTCCCCGATTTTGGTTTTGGACAGGGAGGCGAGCTGTAGTGGAATAATCCGGCCTTGAGGGCTATCTTTTAAACGTTGCGAAAGACCATCAAATGCTGACTCAACTGCAGTGGCAAACTTCTCCTGACTTGCAACAAAACTTAAACCTATAACACTGAGGTATGAATCGGGGTGTTCTTGCGCAAACCTCAGGTGGAGACTGTAATTTTCATCCATAAGAAGTTTCTCCCGAGTTACAAATTGAGCGAATAGTACTGAATCTTTCTGTTGCTCGATTGGCAGTTTTGAAAACTCTTTGTTTAACGCATCGAACTTCTCATCAACACCCTTTTTCATTCGTTGGAATTCCTCGTTTTCCAGATTTAGCTTCGATCCGCTCAAAACGATATTTTTGAGCGAGTCTTTGGCATTTACGGCAATCTCAGCCGCCTCCAGGTAAAAGCGAAAGTAATCCAATTTTTCACGGGGCTGCAGTTTCGTTGCGTACGGGTTTTTATTCAGGTAAAGAGCGGAATAAACAGGATAGCTGAGCGTTCCCTTAAATGCAAAATGCCCCGCTTTGGTTTCTGTGGAATCCACATATGAAACACCGTCACTGTTGTAAACCAGAAAAAGTTTACTGCCATCTTTCAGCTGTTCTACTTTGCCTGTAATCGAGTATTGATCTTGAGCAATGCCCAAAATTGGAAATAATAGCAATAGGCACAGGATGGGAGTTTTCATTACGCTGCTCTTTAGGTCTATTAATCAATCTATTACTAAAATAGTAAATTTATTGCAATCTGACCAATAACTAAATATCCAGTTGTATCCGTGTATCGGAAAATAGCGTTTTTACAATAGGGATCATTTGCGTAACTTGATTCAGTCCGCCAATTGGTACAGATAAATAGGGATCTTTCATGCCATACAATGTTGGATCTTTAATCTTCAAACTCATTTTGGAACTATTTTTTCCAAGATAACGTTTAAAGCAAATCTCCTGAATATCATTGATAAAGATAAACTGATAATCGCTGGTCCATATCCCATTAGGAGCTAATCTGACTGTTGTTTTCTCTCTGAGCGGCATCAAAGTAAATTTTAAACCAATAAAAATGACAAAAATACCCGCAATTGACTGCTCACGAAGTATCCCAATCCCTGAGAAGCAAATGACTAAACCAAAAATAAGCGTAAATAATATATTTGGGCTTATCGTAAATGTTATTTTATAATTTATTGTGGTTTTATTTAGCGCACGCGAATGAATAATTTCATAACTTTTGATGAACTTCTTTTTTTTAGTATACTCAAACCAGTTCATGAAATAATACACATTGATCAGCACAATGCCAATTACACAAAAGCTTAATCCGGTTTCCTTCATGTTAAACAGATAATACATGAAAAGATTGACGGCCACATATAAAATATTGTAGGCTATGATCTTATAAACTCTTTTATTTTCCATGCAGTTCAAACGAGTTGTAAAGATAATCATTTCATCTATCACTCATCACGTAGGGAATCCTATCCTTCTCATTAGATTACGGAAGACTATCGTAACGTAACTGCTAATCATATCGTTAGTATAATTGGTTTTGTATTTATCTAACATAACAATCAATCTGTTTTCTGTGCAATTAAAACATTGTATATCCGTATTGTGTAAAAAATTGGAATGTATTTACATGTTTATTCTCGAACGATTATTGTTCGCAAATAAACAGCTGGAGATAACCGGTTTGTCACAAATTAATTAACCTACCTGCATTTAGTCGCATATTCTTGTGTATATTTATAGTCTAAACTAAGTCATTCGCAATGTCAAATCCGCTAATACAATTATGGTTATACAACGATTGGGCGAATAAATTGCTGATCGAAAAAATGAAACAGGACGCTGAACGAATTCCTTCCGGTTGTCTACGGCTATTAAGCCATATTATGAATGCGCAGATGATATGGCTATATCGGCTGAATGGTGAAAAACCTCCTGTAGGAGTATGGGATGAACATACTCTATTAACCTGTGAACGATATCATCAATTAGCTTCTTCGGGGTTTACAGAAAAGGTCCGTGCTGATGAAGGCAAGATCAGGGAAACCGTAAACTATACCAATACAAAGAACGAGCAGTTCCAGAACTCTTTTGGAGACATTCTGTTACATGTATTTAATCACGGTACATATCATCGAGCACAAATCGCTACAGAAATGAGAAAGAATGGACTTGATCCTATCAATACCGATTACATTTCCTTCGTTCGAACATAAACGTAACTTCAGCAATTAGAAACTAATAGCACCCAAAATTTTCGAGCATGGCTTTCAAACATTATTTTAAGGCTACTTTAAGATGGTTTCATCAACAACAGCCCACATCGGCAGCAAAGTTATATCCCAAGAGTCACCGGGTTTCTATCCAGGGCAAAGCGGATTTACAGCTTTCGGCGGCAAAGGCCTTTAAGGGAGATCCGACATTGTATAATCCTGAAGATCTGCTACTGAGCAGCCTCGTCTCTTGCCACATGATGTCTTACCTATATGTTTGTTCTAAAAATAACGTTGAAGTAGTTTCCTATACCGACAATGCCGAAGCAGTTTTAGAAACCAGTCCGGACGGCAGTGGTAGGTTTGTTCAGGTTGATCTACATCCAGAGGTCAGTATATCAGACCCCGCAAAGATCAAATTGGCGCTATCATTACATCATGAAGCGAATCGGCTTTGTTTTATAGCCAATTCCTGTAACTTTCCCGTACGACATCATGCAGTTTGTTCTGTCTCCTGATAAAAAAGAGTTGTTTCGCAGAATTCGTATTTCAGCGACTGAAACAAATTGTATCCGGTTCGATCACTTATTAAGTGACTTTCTCATTTGATCTAATCGTTTATCAAAAATTAAGTATTTAAAATTCAGGTGAATTTTTTCATGTTTTTTTTATTTTTAGTCCATGATTGACAACTCGAAAAAGAAGGCCGCCATAGGCTTTATATTTATTACTTTACTTATTGACATCACAGGATGGGGTATCATCATTCCCGTTGTTCCCAAGCTTATTGAGGAACTTATTCATAGTGATATCAGTGAGGCCGCAAAATATGGTGGTTGGCTCGGTTTCGCCTACGCGTTCACCCAATTTATATTTTCACCGGTGGTGGGAAATCTGAGCGATAAATATGGACGAAGACCGATTATTTTAATTTCCTTATTCGGTTTTGCAGTAGACTATATATTTCTCGCGCTTGCTCCTTCGATCGGCTGGCTATTTTTAGGACGAGTGATTGCAGGGCTAACGGGGGCAAGTTTCACAACAGCCAGTGCTTATATTGCGGATATCTCTACGGATGAAGACCGGGCGAAAAATTTTGGATTGATTGGGGCCGCTTTTGGATTGGGATTTATTATTGGCCCAGTAATCGGTGGATTGCTTGGACATTACGGCGCAAGGGTTCCTTTCTACGCTGCTGCGGGCTTATGTTTATTAAACTTCCTTTATGGGTATTTTATTCTCCCAGAAAGCTTGGATAGAGATAAACGACGTGCATTTGACTGGAAGCGTGCAAACCCGATCGGGTCATTTCGGTTCTTAGGAAAACACCCTGAAATTTCCGGCCTGATTGTAGCTTTGATATTGATCTATATCGCGGGACATGCTGTACAGAGCAATTGGAACTTTTTTACTATGTATAAATTTGACTGGACAGAAAGAATGGTCGGTATCTCTCTTGGCGTTATTGGCCTGTTGATAGGCATGGTCCAGGGCGTTCTGATACGTTGGACAACGCCAAAGCTCGGTGAACAAAAAAGCATTTATTATGGATTGATATTTTACGCCATAGGGCTATTGCTGTTTGCATTCGCCAATCAGGGCTGGATGATGTTTGTCTTTCTGATCCCTTACTGCTTGGGCGGAATTTGTGGTCCTGCACTACAGTCAGTAATTACTAAAAATGTTCCATCAAATGAACAGGGAGAACTTCAAGGTGCATTAACCAGTTTAATGAGTGCGACATCCATTATAGGTCCGCCGATGATGACCAATTTGTTTTACTATTTTACACACGATCAGGCCCCCTTTAAATTCTCTGGAGCTCCTTTTTTTCTGGCGTTTATTTTAATGACTATTAGTGTGATTATTGTGTATTCAGCGTTTAGACGTAAGAGTAAGGAACAACTTGAAGGTTAAGTTGCAGGGACATTTTACCACGAGTGCGCTAAGTTTCTCCTGTGTGTAAGGTTACTTATTTTGTTAGTAAAATCTCTCATTTAAGAAGAATGATTTCTCTTGCGTATATTCGAGTAGTAAAAAAAGATCTATATGAATAAAATAATTCGTTTTTTTGATTTACATCCAGGTGAAGAGCGTAAAGAGGCTGTACTTGATAATGTCATCAATAACATTTCATTCCGTGGAGCCAATGCATGGATTTTGGCCTGTGCTATTGTTATTGCCTCGGTTGGTCTCAATGTAAATTCAACAGCGGTCATTATTGGTGCGATGCTGATCTCTCCCTTGATGGGTCCGATTGTGGGTGCAGGATTTGCGCTTGGAACATTTGATTTTCAATTACTAAAGAAGTCAATCAAAAATTTGTTGATCGCAACATTGATTAGTTTGATTGTATCCTATTTTTACTTTCTTCTAAGTCCATTTAAAGAGGCACAATCCGAACTGCTCGCCCGTACCTCACCCAATATCTATGATGTACTTATTGCGCTTTTTGGAGGACTAGTAGGTGTTATCGCCATAACTCGTGTGGATAAAGGGAATCCCATACCAGGGGTAGCCATTGCTACAGCCCTGATGCCACCGCTTTGTACTGCGGGTTACGGGCTGGCTATTGGAAACTTGAGTTATTTTGCTGGAGCTTTATTTTTATATATCATCAATTGTGTATTTATCTGCATCGCCACATTTACGATTGTAAAATACCTGAGGTATCCCAAGAAACATTATGTCGATCCAAGAAGAGAAAAGAGGATAAGTCAAAGCATCACGCTGATTACTCTTGCCTTGGTTGTCCCAAGTATATATTTCGCATATAATCTCCTACAAGAAAAGAAATATTCCAACAAGGTTAAACAATTTGTTCAGCAACAATTTAGTGATAAGGGCTATACTGTAGTCTACGAAAAATTATTTATGAAGCCAAAGCGTTTAGAGCTAGCTTTTTTGGCGAAGAAATTTAGTGACCAGGAAATTGCCGCCTTGAAAAAATCCATGGCGTCATTTGGAATAGAACATACTGATCTGATCATCCGTCAGGATAGCTTCGACTTGAAGACGACGATCTTAAGTGAAATTGATAAACGAAGCACCGCCGTTAATGATAAGGATTTAACGATTCGGGCACTGAATAATGAACTTGCAAGATATCAAGTGGCAAGTCCACAATTGGATCAAGATCTGTTGGTACTTTTCCCAGAACTACAGTCGTATAGCATAGGACAACAACAATATTATGCAAAAAAGGATAGTCTTGCGAATCTCATTGCCTTTATCTATTCTTCAAAAGATCCTCTAGCTGAAACTCAACAGGTCAAATTACGCCTTTGGTTAAAAAACCACTTTCCGAAGGATAGCCTCGAGCTTATAGATCGAAGGATCAAATAGTCTTAAATTTAGGTGCGAGCAATCGGTTAAATATGGTATAAATTAGCCGCTCAGGCCTGGTTGTTCTTTCAATGAAACGATGTTGAGTTTATGTATCGCTATTTCATTCCTTTCCTGTTCAGGTTTAGATCGCTAAAGTCAAAACTAAAATCAGTTACATCAGAAATCGGTTTTAACAACGCCGATTGGGCCTGTCCGTTTTCATCATAATTAAAAATAATATAGGCATCAGCATCATAGCTCCTGTCGTCCCATTTAATAATAAACACATTATTGGAATAAGGTAATAATTCACCCTTTAATCTCGGTGAGCGCTGGCATGTAATACGGAATTCATTCCTTTCTTCCTTAATTATGACATCGCCAAACCATTGATCCTGATATGTTCCAACAAATTGCTCAGGCTTTGGCCAATGTTTTTTCTCCTTACTAAAAGATGCTGATCTTGAAAAGGCATCTTTCTTTTGCTTTTCATACGTTGCATTCAGTGTAGCCATCCTGATCGCATAAGTCTTTAACCAGTTCCTGTTTTCAATGCCCAGATAAGAGTCCTTTACTGTATTGGTGATGGTATTGAATGCAGCTCCTGACTGTTGGTTGGTCAATATAACAATACCGAGTTTCAGATCTGGAATCAATGTGAATTGTGTTACTGTGCCTATCAGTCCACCAGTATGCTGTACCTGTTTATGTCCTTTTACGTCACTTAGAAACCAGCCTAAGCCATAACCAAAGAAACTTGTATCGTAAGGACTTTTTGGTGCCACCTTATCTGCGATCTGTAAGCTCCAGAGTTGCTGTGCATTTTTGTCCGACACTAACTTTTTTCCATCTCTAGTTGTAAAATTATTCATTAGGCACTCCGCCCAGATAGTCATATCATGAATGTTGCTCATGATTCCACCAGCAGCATTAGCAGTTTCGTTCCAATCGTGCGGTACCGGAATAGCCTTCCCGTCTACTGGCGCATGTGCATCTATTTTATTCGAAATAGCTTTTGCCCGAATATAACTACCAAAACTGGAGGTCATCCCAACAGGTTGCATAATTCGCTGTTCAATAAAATCTGCCCAGCTAAGCCCTGATATTCGATGAATAACCTCTCCGGCGACGATAAATAGAATATTATTGTAATTTATTCCTGCTCTAAAAGAGTTTACGGGTTTAAGATACCGTACATTGTGAATAATATCATTCACGGTCAAGCTTCCACCGTCCGGGAAAAACATCAGGTCACCTTGTCCCTCGCCTAATCCCGAGCGATGGGTAAGCAGATCCCGAATGGTAATATTTTGCGAAACGTACGGATCGTACATCTGAAATTCTGGTATGTATTTCGATACCGGATCATCCCAGTCCAATTTACCTTCGTCCGACAGTATAGCGAGAGCAACACAGGTAAAACCTTTCGAATTGGATGCGATCCCTACAAGGGTATTTTCATCCATTGTTTGCTTAGTCACTAGTGAACGCACACCAAAACCTTTGGCATAGCTGATTTGACCATCTTTTATGACTCCCACTGACATTCCCGGAACATCAAAGGTTTTTAATGTACTTTGAATTAATTCATCCATATCTCTTTCAGGAACCTGGGCCTGAACAAGACCAACATTCAAAAGAAAGAGGAAAAAAGAGAGTTTATGCTTCATTATTGTTAGATTACCCTCAAATCTAATCATATTTCATGAAGTAATTTTACGCGTTGTAACGCTTTTTTAATTAGCCATAAATGTTTAACAATGCACGGGAAGATAACCAATCCACATCGTGTGCTAATAATGAATCTGGTTGCTATACATCGAAATCAGGGTATGGAAATCCTTTTCCTGTCTCACAGAAGAATTTTAAACTTCGAAAGAATAATGCCCAATCATAACTACAGGAAGCAAACTCGCCACTAAAATTAGCCCAGCCGTCATGATGGAACAATACGGTGCAGCCCTTCTGATGGGGTGTCAATTCAAAAGTCAATGTTGTACCTATCCATTCTTCAAAACCTGTTCTACATTTCCATACAACAAGTGAATAAGGACGTAATGCCAGCACTTCCATCTCCTTGAAGTAGTCCGGACCGAAACCAAAGCGCAATACGCTGCCAATTGCCACAACAGCATTGGTGTCAGGTGTCCACCAGCCTGCCAAGCCTTCCTGTGTAGTAATTGCCCGGTAGACTTTCTCCACCGAAACCTTGATTAACAATCTGTGGTATATACTCTTACTTGCTTGTTCAGAAAGCAATTCTTCGCTAATATCAGGCGTCGCAATGGGGATGTTTTTTTGGAGTCGCTAAGCCTTGTCCGTGCATAATGAATTGGTTCAGGCTTTCGTGGATGTAATAAGTCCATGCTGCATGACAGACTTCATAACATTCCATATCGGGAATTAGCCCTTGGTGGGTAAATTTTATTTGTGTCCTATCGCCGAGATCAATAATATCGAATATTACATGGGTCCCTACCCACTCCCCTTTATCTGCTACGAATTTGAAATTATTCGCCAATACCCGCCATACAATCTTAAGATTGGGTTGTATCTCAATGAGCTTTAGCTCACATTGATGTATATCCTGATAATGATAAACAAACACCTCATTCAATGTGTCTGTGGATCCTTCAATATTTTCAGACCACCAACCTCGCACATTGTTAATTGCTTCAAATACCTCATAGGGCTTTGCTTCAACGATTAATTCTGTTGTAAAATCAAGTTTTTCCATACTCTGTGTTTTTATCCGTTAATTTCATTTGTTTAGACTTCTACACTGTCAAATACATAGATCTGCACGGCACCTTCGCTGCCGGCCATGACTTTCCGATCCGCAGCACATGCTCTACCCTGTTCGGAAGCAAAGGCGGCTTTCAGCACTTCCATCGTTTCAAAATGTAATGTTCCGATACAATAGACATCGTCATGTCCGGTTGTCGATAGGATATCACCTTTCGCCACTTCATATTTAAGGAGCCCTGGAAGTGTCTTTGCTAACGGAACATGAATTTCAAAATAATGTCTGTCAAATACTGCTTTATCTGCTGGGGTTCGATAAATTGCGATCATTCTTGCCATGCTTACATATTTTAAGTTTATAGGTCAAATATATTGACATTTTAAACCCAAGACAGGGTGCTAAATAGACATTGTTAGCGGTTGATTTGGACAACATCTTTTCTTACCTTTGAATAATAGGTAATCAGGCCGTTCAATTAAACCGAAAAAGATGAAACACTTAACAATTTTGGTACCTAAGGTTCAGACTGGCCCCAATACATTATCATGTATAGTGGGTACCTATCATATTTTTACGGAAGCCAATAGATATTACCAGGAGAAACATGATCAGACCCTTTTTGAAATTGAATTGGTGGGGCTGTCCAAACAGTCCGTTTTCTTGAATGGCTTGCTGGCTGTGATGCCACAGAAGGATATTTCTGCAATTAATAGGACCGATCTGATCGTCATTCCGGCCATCAATCCAAATTTCAACACATTGGATAAGGAGAACATACCCTTTATAGATTGGATACGTGATCAGTATACACATGGAGCTAATGTCGCCAGCATGTGCACTGGAGCTTATGTTTTAGCTTCCACAGGACTCTTGGAAGCCAAGAGCTGTTCCATACATTGGAATGCTGAAAAAAACTTCAAGCAGCTATTTCCTCATGTTACGATGAAGACAGACAGCATTATAACAGATGAACAGGGCATTTTTACAAATGGTGGTGGATATTCTTTTTTACATCTGCTCATCTACCTGGTTGAGAAGTATTATGACAGGCAAACGGCAATCTATTGTTCAAAAATATTTCAGATTGACATTGATCGACAACAGCAATCGGATTTTGTAATCTTTAATGGTCAAAAAAAACATGGTGATGAAATGGTTATCAAAGCGCAAGAATACATTGAACAAAATTTCGCTGAAAAAATTTCAATCCAAAAGCTTTCAGAACGATTTACAGTAGGTAGAAGAAGTTTCGACCGAAGGTTCATTAAAGCAACGGGTAATACCCCTATTGAATACTTACAGCGCGTAAAAATTGAGTCTGCAAAAAAAGAATTAGAGATCTCCGGAAAAACAGTAAATGAGGTCATGTATGAAGTCGGTTATTCCGATTCTAAAGCTTTTAGGGAGATTTTTCGCAAAGTAACCGGCCTTTCCCCCTTAGCCTATCGCAATAAATACAACAAATCAGCCATTAAATAATATTAATTGCGACCGATTTGGGGGCGCCGCATTACCGAAAATCGGATTTAAACAAAGCACAGATTATCTGTTTTTTTAAGCTTTACCACCCAAAATTGGAATTTTCATACGAGATCAACAATAATTTTTTAACATTTGTAAAATGTTTGCACGTCCGTGATTCAGATCTTTGTCTAAAAGAACAAGATATGAACTGGATAATTTTGATCATCGCCGGATTGTTTGAGGTTGGCTACACCTACAGTTTGGGAAAAGTGAAGGAAGCGACAGGAAATGCTGTGTACGCCTGGTATGGAGTCTTCGCGTTATGCTTAGCCATCAGTATGATTTTATTGATCAAATCCGTGCAAGGACTTCCTTTGGGAACAGCCTATGCGATCTGGACGGGTATTGGCGCTGTGGGAACAGTCATTATTGGCATTCTGGTGTTTAAAGATCCCGTAAGCTTTTGGCGTCTGTTTTTTATAGCCACACTGATCGGTTCAATTCTTGGATTAAAGTTTGTAACTGGCCATTAGAACAGTAGAGGTCTACATCTCCTGCGGCGGTATTATTACACATTCTTGTCATTCATTGCCGGCATATGAATCTCTTTCACACAACTTGCTTTTGATGTCGAGATAATAAATCTTAACGCCTGAATGGCATCCGATAATGGAATAAGATCGCTATTTGTTTCTTGAGTAGTGGTTTCCGGACTATTCTCATCATCAGGCGCTGTTGCCAGATAACCAAGGTTCAATATAGATACTGCAATCCGATCGGATCGAAGTTGTTCTCTCAATGAATGAACCACACCCCGCAGTGCAAATTTTGTCGCTGAAAAGGTAACTTCCCTTCCATTATGGTTATCAAGTCCCCATGTAGAACCGATCAAAATAATTTTGGCATTTTCGGCCTGCTTCAAATTTTCCAATGCTGATTGAATATTTAAAATACATGAAGTGATATTGGTATTGATCAGGCCACTAATCTCCGTTATGGGAGAAGACGCAAAATCATACTCATCACTAAAAGCGTTATTCTCCCAAATACCGACATTATAGATAAAATAGTCAATTTTCGTATTTTTTATCCTGTCTTTGATTGCGTTAACAGCCTCCACAGGGTTGGATAGATCAGCCGGCACCCAACACACATTAGCGTTGTCCTCCAAATAATCGGGTTTACTTCTGGACACTCCAAATACAACATCAGACGGATCTGGAAGATGTAGTGTGATTGCCCTTCCCAATCCCTTACTAATGCCAAAAATAAGATATGTTTTCTTTTCCATTGTATTACAAATATAAGGTAAGAGCCCCTTTTCTATGGAATATTCCGAACTATTTTGAATTATTTTTGATCGCATGAAGGCAGAAAATAGCTAAAAAATACAACAAATTGATGTTTTCAGTGTTCTATGCTTATGGAAAGAAATTATAACAAAGGAAACACGATCTCTAGTGGTCATAGTACCCACAAAGGTAAGGCTGCAAGAAAGTATATTGTCAGTGAAATTATTCTCAATGACGAGCTTGTCGGTGTGGGCATTTATTATGATGGAACTGACGAACTTCGGGCCGCGGTTGTGGTAAATGATCAGGGACAGGGTGTTGAAATCCGTAATCTTCATGATGAACACTATCCAGAAGCGCAATCAGATGATGACCTAGCGGAGCTCTGGCCACTCTATGAAAAACTCGTGGCAAAATAAATATTAGCTCTTTTCAATTCAGCAACCCCTTAAAAAATATATAAAATCTACACTTATATATCGATAAATCCAATTTTTCCATTTTATTATATTTAATAGCTATATAAATATAATACATTTTAAATGATTAACATGCTATTCTTTTAGACTTTCGGAACGATGTCCGTGTTTTACCATTCATTCGGCATATGTTTGGCTTCGATTCGGGGTAAGATATGGCCTTCTTCAACCCTCAGTCGATATAAGATCATAATGAACACATAGTCATATTGCCATCAGACCGTGTTTAACTCGGACTCACCACGGACTCACCACGGACTCACGTCGGATTCATAGTGGACACAGTCCGAAGCTGGTAAGACGAAAGCTGCACCCAGGTTCGACCAAATCCAGTAAGATACCCGAATCACAGCCGACCATGCGCTTTTTTACAAGAAATTAGTGTATAAAAAGTTTATTAAAATGACCTTACAGCCTTTATTCCAAACTTATTATGCCTACCCTTCCAATATTTCAACTTGAAGGGTAAGCACATCCTAACTAAAAATTGATTTAGAACTTCATCTTCTGAATTCGTATAGCGTTCAGTATCGCGATAAGAGAAACACCGACATCGGCAAATACAGCCTCCCACATCGTAGCTAATCCTCCGGCGCCAAGGATCAAAACGATACCCTTGACCACAAATGCTAGCCCAATATTTTGGTAAACTACTTTTTTGGTCTGTTTACCAATATTGATAGCCATGGGTATTTTGGACGGTTTGTCATCCTGTATAACCACATCAGCAGTTTCGATCGTAGCATCGCTTCCCAATCCGCCCATAGCTATTCCAACGTCGCTCAAAGCGACTACAGGCGCATCATTAACCCCGTCACCTACGAAAGCAACACTTTCGTTTGATGCTTTTATTTCTTTGACTTTGTTGACCTTATCTTCTGGTAGAAGATCTCCAAAGGCTTTGTCTATACCGAGCTCCTTTGCAACATAAGTTACTACCGTGCTCTTATCCCCGCTCAACATGGTCGCTTTTACGCCTGATTTGTGCAAAAGTTGTATGGTCATTGCGGCATCTTCTTTAATACTATCCGCAATGGTCATGAAGCCCATAAAACGATTATCGAATGCTATGGCTATTGTTGTGTAGACAATACTATTTGGATCTATGTTATAATGAATACTAAACCTGTCTAGAAGCTTAAAGTTACCAACCAAAAGTACCTTTCCATCTGTAGTTCCTTTTAACCCATGCCCGGGTATTTCTTCCACGTCAATGAGGTTTACAGCTTCATCTGGTTCACCAACATATTCCTTGATTGCTGTTGCGACAGGATGACTGCTGTGGCTTTCAATCTTATTGACTAATTTGAGTATAATCGTTTCATCGACCCCCGGTTCTAAACGAACTTCCTGTACTTTAAAAACCCCTTCAGTCATTGTGCCTGTCTTATCCATAACGACATTCTGGATTCCAGCCAAGGCATCCAAAAAGTTACTGCCTTTGAATAGAATACCATTTCTGCTCGCTGTACCGATTCCTCCAAAATAACCGAGTGGTATAGAGATCACTAAAGCACAAGGGCAGGAAATTACAAGAAATACGAGTGCTCGATAGAGCCAGTCATTAAATACATATTGTGCAACAAAAAAGTAAGGGACAAGACAGATCGCTATTGCCAAAAATACGACAATGGGCGTATATACTTTTGCAAACTTTCGGATAAAGAGTTCTGTAGGTGCTTTTTGAGAGGTTGCATTCTGCACAAGCTCTAGGATTTTACTCAATTTACTGTCTTTGTAAGCAGTTGTCACTTTCACCAAGCTTACGGTGTTCATATTGATCATTCCGGCCAGCACAACTTCCCCTTTGGTTTTTGTATCCGGCTTACTTTCACCCGTTAATGCCGCCGTATTAAACGAAGCTGTATCTGAGATCAGTTCACCGTCCAATCCAAGTTTCTCTCCGGGTTTCAGCTGAATAATATCACCAATTGCCGCTGTTTCGGCTTTGATGACCCGACTACCGTTTGCTTCTACAATAGTCACCTCGTCCGGACGCTGGTCCAGGAGCGCCTTAATATTGCTCTTGGCACGACTTACGGCCAGTGTCTGAAACACCTCGCCTACTGCGTAGAAAAGCATGACGGCAACCCCTTCCGGAAATTCTTTGATCGCAAATGCTCCCAGCGTAGCAATGCTCATCAGTAAGAATTCGGAGAATATTTCCCCTTTGCTGATGCTTTTCAGCGCATCTTTAATTACGGGAAATCCAACAGGAATATATGCGACTAAATACCAACACACCCGGATCCAGCCCTTGAACCAGGCTTGAGGCAACCAGTTGTCCATTGCAATAGCTGCAATCAGCAGTACAAATGAAATAATTGCAGGTAGAAAGAACTGCAATTTACTGCCTTCTACCGCAGCGTGATCATGTCCGTCGTCGTCGTCATGACTATGAGTATGCCCCTGTGCAGGCGCTTCCTGTATTAAACGTTGCGCGCCTGCCTGATTATAAATTTTTTCGGTTTGTGTACAACAAAGCTGTTTACCTTGTGCATCATAAATATGTTTGTGTTCCATAACTTACCATGATTTTACCTGTTAAAAAAACGCGAATAGTTAATGCTCATGTCCACCAGTATTGCTCATCTTCGCATTGATAAAAAATGCGCTTTTCACAACGATTCTGGTCTGTGCAGGGATTTCCTGTACAGGCATAATCGCTGTATAGCCCATTGCCGAGACACCTTTTTGAACTTCAATTTTTTCAAAATTTATATTTTTGCCTTGTTCTGTGGCGTGCTTAGCAGCTTCCTGTTCATTTTTATGTTCATGTTTTGCCTCGCCTTCATCATGTGCATGACCATGATCATCGTGCCCTTCTTCATGCTCTTCGGGCTGCTTGCTTGTCTCTACGAAAATATAGAACTTACCGTCAGCCTCTACGATCGCATCATTTGGAACAGCCGGAGTCGTCACATTATTTATTCCGATCATACCGGTAATGTTCATTCCGTCTATCAGACCAATCTTACTGCCGATTACAGTACTATGCACGGCAATTGTTTTGCTGTCGTTCTCAAAAGAAGATCCGATCGTAAAGACTTTAGCAGTATAGGTTTTATCCGGATTATTTGTCAGCTGAAAATTAATGATTTGTCCGATTTTGATCATCGGAAGATCCTTTTCAAATACTTGTAGATCGAGATGTAACAGGCTGTTGTCCACAATCTCAATAACCGGAGATGAGACATCTACATAACTGCCTATTTTTGCGAAAACATTGCTTACAGTACCATTAATTGGGCTTGTAACCACAAGTGATGAGCGCAGGTTGGAAAGATTGACCGTGTTCGGATTGATACCCATTAACTGAATCTGCTGTTGCAGGGATGCTTTTCTGGCGCGAAGACTATTAAACTCTGCTGTTGCCGATTGTAAGTTTTTTCTCGCTCCGGCGTTGCCTTCGTTGAGTTCCTGCTGTCTCGCCATTTCTTGTTCCGCGAGTGTGATTTTGCTTGCCAAAGCAACATACTCCTCTTGAAGCTGAATAAATTGCGGATTTGTGATGGTTGCTATCACCTGGCCTTTGCGTACATTGTCGCCCAACTGCACATTTAAGGTTTTGATGACCCCACCGTATAAGGTTGTTGCATTGGCTTTATTATTATTGGGCACACTAAGTACACCATTGGCTTTGATGGTTGCTGTTAATTCTTTTTCCTCAATGCTTCCGAAGACAATGCCTACAGCTTTGATTTGTTGCTCACTTAGCGCAGCGACCGTCACTGGCCCCTCCTCATGATCTTCTCCGGCAGCTCCTTTTCCTTCCTCCTTTCCCTGGACCTCGCCAGCGCCTTTTGAACCTGATCCGCAGCTATATAAAACTGATGAAATCGCTAGTACAAAGAATATTTTTATGATAACTTTCATTGTTGACTTATTTATTATTAAAGTAATTGTATTGGATTGCCGATTGATTGTATTGATTGAGCACATCTAAATAGTTTTGTCTGATACCAATAGCCTGACTTAAGAATTGGCTCATCTCCGCGAAGCTTATTTCACCGGTTCTATAACCCAGGCTTGCCGCCTTAATGATGGCGTCTGCTTGCTGAAGACCAGAAGATTCATAAAATTGTAATAATGCACTGTTTTTCTCGATGCCAGCCAGGGCATTTACCTTATTGGTCTGAAACACTTGTGTATCATATTCCAATTGTCTTTGCTGTGCCTCCATTTCAGCATTTGCGGCTTTTATCTTACTCTTGTAAGCACCAAGCCCAAATACAGGGAATGACGCCGATACGGAGAAGCCGGTAAAAGGATCTTTTGCCCCCCAAAGACGTTGTGAGAAGAATCTGCCTGAAAATTCTGGTTTATTTGTATTTTTCTGAACCGCAATATTGGAGGATGCAATATTGACATTCTGTTGTTGTAGCGCTAAAACAGGATGCGACGGGGCGGTTTCCGAATTTTGTAGGTCCGCTTCCATTTTGATCTTCTCCAATGGTTGCTCCACAGGCAATAACCAGTCGTTGCGATTCAGGAGCATCATCAATTGTTGTTGTTGAACCAGCATATCCTTTTTGTTCTGCACTAGCTGCGCCTGCAATTCTTTTAATTTCGCTTCTGCAGCTATTTTATCCAAGGCAGCAACATCGCCGGTTTTAAAGCGAAGCTCGGTCGCCTTGAACATCGCTGAATAAATGCTATCCAAGTTCACATAGAGCTTTTGTCTGTCCTGGAGGTACCAAAGCTGGTAATATGCTGTACGTACATCTTTCTTGATATTCGCATTGAGCACATCTGTGTTCAGGCTAGCATATTTTAGCTGTTGTTTAAAATATTCCTTGCGGGCAGAATAGAGCCCGGGCCATGCGATACTTTGCGTGATCCCGATTTTCATGATCCCTGTTTTATCGCTGGGCCGATAATCTTCGTTTTCCACAAAGACGCCTGTTTTTGGGATTTCATTGGCAGTTTTGATCGTATAGGTCGCTCCAGTTATTTCAGCTTCATTGACCTGAAATTGGCGGTTGTTTTTTAGTGCAGTACCGATCGCCTGATCGATCCCGATCCGTTCCTGTGAAAAAGTCTTAAATCCAGATGCAGAAAATAGGAAAACCAATACTGTTGCAATGGCTTTGCCCGCATTCCCTTTTTTCATATTTCTCTTTGAATTAAAAATGATATACAATAGCGGCAGTACAAATAAGGTTAAGAAAGTTGCTGTCACCAATCCGCCGATAACGACTGTAGCCAATGGTTTTTGCACCTCCGCACCGGCACTTGTGCTGATTGCCATCGGTAGAAAGCCTAATGATGCTACGGTGGCCGTCATCAGTACAGGACGTAGCCGGGTGAGTGTCCCTTCTTTGACGCGCTGAAAAATGTCATTCATGCCATCTTTCTTCAATTGATTGAAGGTACCAATCAGAACAATGCCATTCAGTACGGCAACGCCAAAAAGAGCGATAAAACCAATTCCGGCACTGATACTGAAAGGCATGCCACGCAGTATCAGCGCAAAGACGCCGCCAATTGCACTCATCGGAATGGCGGTAAAGATCAGGGTTGCTTGCTTAAACGAATGAAATGTGAAATATAGCAACATAAAAATCAGTAATAACGAAACCGGTACTGCAATCATTAGGCGTGCACTCGCTTTCTGTAAGTTCTCAAACTGACCTCCATAGGTGAAGTAATAGCCTGCCGGTAGTTTCACCTTCGTTGATAGCTGTTGCTGGATATCTTTGACCACACTTTCAACATCTCTTCCGGCGACGTTAAAGCCGATGACGATCCGTCGTTTACCGGCCTCTCTGCTGATCTGTGCTGGACCAAGCTTGTAGTCAATTGCTGCTACCTGTGTGAGTGGGATCTGGATACCGGTATCTGTTGGAATCATCAGATTGCGTACATCATCTATACTATTGCGATGTGTTGTATCCAGACGGACGACAAGATCAAAACGACGTTCGTTTTCATAGATCTGTCCTGTACTTTTACCGGCAAAAGCTGTACTTACCACATCATTTACGTCCTGAATCGTCAGTCCATAATTGGCAATACGTGTACGGTCGTAGACAATATTGATCTGTGGAAGGCCTGATACCCGCTCCACCTGAGGAGAAGTAGCTCCTTTAACAGATTGAATCTGTGCGGCGACAATATTGGCGTAAGAAGCCAGTGAGTCAATGTTTTCGCCGAAGATTTTCACGGCCACATCCTGGCGGATTCCGGTCATCAGTTCATTGAAACGCATCTGTATAGGCTGGTTCTTTTCAAAGAAAACCCCCGGTATTACCTCCAGTTTCTCAAGGATAGCTGCTCCAAGTTCGCTATAGCTCCGCCCGGATTTCCATTCTTTCTGTGGTTTGAGGACCACCATCAGATCTGTGGCTTCTGGAGGCATTGGGTCTGTCGGCACCTCTGCCGCTCCCGTTTTGCCCACAACCATTTTTACCTCTTCAAACTCCTTAATGATCCGGGAGGCTTGCATCGACGTTTCTATACTTTGTGAAAGCGAACTCCCTTGGGGCAATATACAGTGAAATGCATAATCCCCTTCCTGTAGTTGTGGGATAAACTCTCCGCCCATGTTTTTAAAGAAGAAAACCGATAACGCAAAGAAGGCTATCGTCAAACTGACAATGATATATTTAAAGCGGATTGCCTTCTGCAACAACGGTGCATAAATACGTTGGAGTTTTTCGATCAAGCGATCACTGAAAGTCTTCTTATCATGATGCTTTTTAGGTAGAAACAGGGCACACATCATTGGAATGTAGGTCAGCGAAAGAATCAGTGCTCCAAATATCGCGAAACCTACTGTCTGTGCCATTGGACGGAACATCTTTCCCTCCACACCCACTAATGTCAATATTGGGATATAAACGATCAGGATGATAATTTCGCCAAAAGCGGCACTGGTCCGTATTTTTGAGGCTGATTCAAACACCTCGTGGTCCATTTCGGACTGTGTAAGCTTTTCGGTAGACTTGCGTAGTCCCAGGTGATGGAGCGTCGCTTCAACAATAATGACAGCACCATCGACAATAAGTCCAAAGTCTATGGCACCCAAGCTCATTAAATTGGCGCTTACGCCAAACACATTCATCAGTCCTAATGCAAAGAGCAGCGATAAAGGAATGGCCGAGGCGACGATGAGCCCTGCACGGAGATTACCTAAAAATAAAACCAATACAAAGATGACGATTAATGCGCCCTCTATGAGGTTCTTTTCGACGGTGCCTATTGCCCGATTGACCAGATCTGTACGGTCCAGATACGGCTCAATGACCACATCATTTGGTAGGGATTTTTGGATAGTAGGTAGTTTCTCCTTTACACGTTTGACGACTTCATTGCTATTTTCACCCTTTAGCATCATCACTACACCCCCTACTGCATCCACTTCGCCGTTATAGGTTAGGGCGCCGTATCTGACAGCATGTCCAAAACGTACATCCGCCACATCTTTAACATAAATTGGAACAGCGCCCGATTTTTTAACTGCGATATTTTTTACATCTTCCAGGGATGTTGCCAGTCCGATGCCGCGAATGAAATAGGCGTTGGGTTTTTTGTCGATATAAGCACCACCGGTATTTTGATTATTTTTCTCCAGCGCGGTGAAAATCTCCGGTATGGTGATATTCATCGCTTTAAGACGGTTAGGGTCAACAGCTACTTCATATTGTTTCAATTCACCTCCAAAACTATTGACCTCAGCGATACCCGGGGTACCATAGAGCTGACGAGCCACGATCCAGTCCTGCATTGTCCGCAGATCCTTTGCATTATACTTGCCTTCACTGCCCTTCTTGGGGTGAATAATATATTGGTACACCTCACCTAAGCCCGTACTAACGGGGGCCAGCTCTGGCCTGCCAATACCTTGGGGAATTTGGTCTACGGCTTCTTTTAGGCGTTCGCTGATCAGTTGCCGCGCAAAGTAGATGTCTACGTCTTCCTCGAAAACGACAGTAATTACAGAAAGTCCAAAACGTGATATACTTCTGATTTCCTCGATCTTTGGTACCGTAGCGATACTTTGTTCAATCGGAAAGGTAACCAGTTGTTCGACTTCCTGACCTGCCAAGGTAGGACAGGAAGTGAAAATTTGTACTTGATTATTGGTGATGTCGGGAACGGCGTCAATGGGCAGCTTTGTTGCACTCCAGCCGCCCCATATAATAAGTAACAAGGTCATTAATGCGACAATGATCTTATTCTTGATGCTAAATTTAATTATACTATCTAACACAATATACTTGTTTAATGCTTAAATAATAGATATAGAATATCCTATTTCCATGTAGCAGTATACTACAATTAATTCCTACGGGCAGCACTGATTAGAAAAGAAAAATTTTCCAATAATGTTTGCCTAAGGCAATTAAAAATTAAAATTAAGCATCTACCTTAGGCGGCTGCCAGATAGTTCCGAAGTAGTTCGATAGAATGGGTATGTCAAGAAGCGGCATGCGATTGTCAAAATAAATTGAAATCGGAATACCTGCGATTTTTGGTAACTGATACTCAAATACCGTAATATTTCCGCTACAGCAGTTGCAATAGCAAAAAATTGAACAAGCATCCGCGGTATCTTCGCTATGGTTATGCGGTTCGTTCAATTGTGTTCCCATAGCTGTCCCCTCGGTGCGAAAGTCCGCATCACTGCATGGGACAAAGGAAAGCCCCAAAATATAGGTGATCAGTATGATAACAGTTAACCTCATTTGTTTTACAAATTTAGAAAAATATTTTAAAAATTTATTCTTTTATAATTATGGCACATTTCGTTGCGGCCTATAAACCTATTAGACCATAGCAATGGTCTTGCCAGAAAGAGCTTATTCCGAAAAAAAATAATCGTACCGCCTCCGACAAATCCTGCTCCATCCTAATATTAAAGCGTCGGCCTCCCGTTGATTAGGTGCCGTTTGAAAATGATATGCCTTGCTGGGCTGAACCTCTCTATTCCTTAAAAAAGCTGAATCTGTCTATTACAGCCATGCGTTTAATTTATACGAAAATAATAGCCCAATAAAACTATTAATAAAACTAGAGGTAAAAGGCGTTAAGATGCTTAAAAACAGTGTTTAAACACTGTTGCATATTTGTAGAATTTTCACTACAAGAAAAACTACTTGTCGAAAATCATGATGATTAAACAAAATGCTATATATATAATTGCACAAATAAATTTTAATACTGATCAACAAAACATAATGACAAAACGAATAAATGTTAACTCTGTAAATAAAAATTAGTAATAACATAAAATAAATCAATCAAAATCACTGAGAAACCAAGTAAAATCAAAATGTCTACTTACATGAAAAAGAATCGTTACCGCAATCTTAAAAACGTCATAATGTTGGGATGCATTATGCTGATTGCATCAAGCATTTACTCTTGTAAAAAGAGTGGTGAAAACACAAGTCTGGCCGGAGAAACGATGGTCAAAATCAATTTACAGGGTGTAGCAGCCTATGGTGAAGACGAAAGTAGCGCTGTGGGACAAAAACAGGGCTCAACAAAAGCCTCTGCTGCAAGCTATGCTGCTGATGTACAGGAAATGAGTGTTCCTTTTGGCAACGGCACCTCCATTGATGTGGTATTGACAAACAGTTCCGCTGCGGCAGTCAAAAAGGGATTGGTTGCTTCATCGGCTGTCAAAGCCACAACGCCTCAGGTAACTGAAAAGCCTTTGGATAACGGTGTGAAATACAAAGTTGTTGTTTATGACGACCAAGGGAATTATGTGACTGAAAAAACGTATAGCTACGGTGGTGAATCCGCTACCGACGGTATTGTTCTTGATGCCGGGAAAACATATACCTTTATTGCCTATTCAACCAATAGCACGAGCGCAGTGCCAACCATTAATAGTCAGAGCACATTGTCATCCGCAAGTCTTAACAATATTAGTGGCGATTTAATGTATTTTGCGAGCAAGCTCAAATTAAACAGTGGTGTGAACAACTTGAATGTTGTTTTAAAACACCGTTTTAGCCAGATCACAACAACATTGTCAATGGATGCCAATATGACTGGTGCAATTACCAAACTTGAAAATGCGGTATTTAAACCTAGTCATTCATCTGCTAACCTTAAGCTTTCGGATGAGGCACTTACGTATAATGGATTAAACGACGCTGGCGTATCGGCACAATTTCCTGCTTTGGGAATAGGCCTACGGACTGTCGTGAGCACTCCTTCCCTATTGATCCATCCAGCAACAAGCGCGGGAACACTTAAATTGGGCACGTTGACTATTGATGGTGAAACCAAATCGAACGTGACAATTCCGAATGTAAAGATCAATCCGGGACAGAAATACGATCTGAAACTTAATTTCAAAACCTGTACACAAGATGTGACCAGCAACGGATTAAACTGGAGCTATCCAGCAGTAACCGTAAATGGTAAAACAGGAATTCGGATTGACGGTGTATTTCATCCAAGCGGTACCACAATATCAAAAAGCTTTACGGCACCTGCCGCCGACTACGGGTTTGTATTTGACATCACTGAATTGGACAATGCCTTCAATATGGAAATTAATGGTGTGAAACTGGCAAAAAATGAAATCCAATTTGAAGTTGGCGCATCCTCAGCACAAAATATCCAATTCCTCGACGGAAGTAAATATGCAGGTACAAATGTGGAAACAGGTAAAAGAATTGACCAAGTCTATAATATGCAGGGAACAGCTGCTAATCCATTAATCAAACTTGTGATCAGCAGAACTGGCAAAGTGACCATGTTTGGTAGTAAAACAAATGGCGGTCCGCTGTATGAGCTGGTATTGGTCAATGGTAATTCCTTCAATACTTTCCCTTGGGGAAGCACACAAGACAATACAGTTAAAGTGACTCAACTTGTGGACGGACGTACAATTATTAAAGGTGTAGGTGCAGGTAAGAAGAAAATACCTTGTAGCTAAGCACAGAAATAGATTCAGAATATATATAAATCATTAAATAAAAGACTATGAAAAAGAAAATTGCCTATATCGCCCCAGAGGTTAAGGTACAAATGATCGAACTTGAGCAAGGTATCGCTGCGGGATCTGCTTGTGCAAGACCCGAAGACTCTAACGGTCAGGTCGGTGAACAATGGGGGCTTGGCGACAATGACAATCGTACAATAGACTGGTAATAAAATCAGCACTACCGGTATGCAAGAAGGCCGAATTAAACACAGAAAATGGTGTTTAATTCGGCCTTTTTAATGATTGTAAAAAGTGGTTATAATACCTTCTGCAAACGTTTTGGGAATTCGCTTATTTTTGAAATGCTGAGCTGTTTCATCACTTGAAACAGGTGTGCCTTGAACATATTGATCGTATGTTCACCGCCTACCTTCCCTAGGGCACCAACACCATACATAAATGGTCTTCCCATGAAATTGAATTCAGACCCAACAGCATGTGCACGGGCTAGGTCTACACCAGAGCGGATACCACCATCCAGCATAATCTTGATTTTGTTTTTATATTCCGGATTGCCTGCAAGATGAATCAATGAATTGATGGATGATTCACTGGCATCAAGCTGTCTTCCGCCATGGTTGGAAACGATGACACCATCTACCCCGAGTGCGATGGCAGCCTGCATATCCTCATCGGTTGCAATACCCTTTAATACCAGTGGTCCTTTCCATAAGTCGCGAATGGCTTTGATCTTTTCGACATCTACTTTTCCGGTAAAGGTTCTGTTCATAAACTGTCCCAGTTGGGCCAGGTCCAGACCCTTTTCCATATAAGGCTTTAACGTTGCAAAAGATGGGATGCCATGTCTGAGTGTTTCAATACCCCACGTTGGACAGGCAAATGTTTGTAGAATATTTGCAATATTCATCTTTGGAGGCATGGACAAACCGCTTTTAATCTCTTTATACCGAAGTCCAAAGGCAGGAACATCGACCAGAACCACAAGTACAGGGCATTCTACTTCTGTCAGACGTCTTAGGATATCGTCGCGCAATTTATTTTCTGTTGGGTGATAAAGTTGAAACCACGCCTTGCCCTGCGATACTTCAGCGATGCGCTCGATACTGCTTGTTGACACTGTGCTCAAGATGTAGGGGATATCATTTTCTGCGGCAGCTTTTGCCAAGATTTCCGGTGCATTAGGCCACATCAAGCCCTGCAAACCGATTGGCGAAACGCCAAATGGGGCACTGTATCGGCGACCAAAGAGCTCTACGGACATATCGATTTCCTCGCTCGCTTGAAGATATTGCGGCTTTAATAAAATATGATCAAAATCATTTTCATTCCGGGCGAGATTTAGCTCTTCGTTAGCACCTCCTATTAGATAGTCAAATGCAAATTTTGGGATTCTTTTCTTTGCCTGTCTTCTTAAATCTTCAACAGCGGGAAATCGTGTATTGTATGTAAACTTTTGGCTCATGATTGATGTATTAAATATTGGCAGTGATTTATCTGCGCGCCAAATATACTATATAATTTGAAAATAGTTTGATATTTATCCAATAATATCCTATGTATTCCGTCGGTAGCCGAGCTCGGCCCCACCGCTGACAGGCAGGTTCACCCCTGTGATAAAACGGGCACTTTCGGATAACAAAAAGATACATGCATCTGCAATGACATCTCCTTCCGGACAATACCCCAGGAGGTGAATGTTTTTTAAAAAATCAAAAATCTGTTCAGGCTGCGGCTGCTCGGATGCCCATTGCTGAAGCATAGGGGTCATGACTGCGGCCGGCATAACTGAATTCACCCTTATTCCCAACGCCGCATAATCTATTGCCATCGCTTTGGTCAGCGCATTGACAGCGCCTTTTGTCGCAGCGTAAGCAGCATGATTTTCCTGGCCGATCTCCCCCACTAGACTGCTTGTATTTAAAATGCATCCGCCGGAGTCCTTTAGATGGGGAAAGCCATACTTGGTCGTCAGCAAAATACTTTTTACATTGATTTCAAACAGCCGGCTCCACTCCTGTACACTGGTGTCATGCAAAGGTTTTGACGGACTCGCCAACCCTGCGTTGTTGTGAATAGCATCCAGCCGGCCAAAAGTCGCTATAGTCTGATCGACGGCTGCCTTTACATCTTCCTCTTGGGATATATCTGCACAGATACCCAAATGCGGAGCCCCCAGCAGCTCGACTGCTGCAGCGACGGAACTTTGGTCCAGGCCAATAAAAGCAACCTTCGCTCCTGCCTTTGCGTAGGCTTGAGCGCATGAAAGACCAATTCCAGCAGTACCACCGCTGATCAATATCACTTTATCCTTTAATGCGTTCACAATAAATCTATAAAAGGTTATTCAATTAATTCAGGAATCTAAAATACGACAAGTAAGCATTTACTTGAAAATTACATATAACATTGTGACAATAAGGAGTAATATACCGGTTAAAACACGATAATTCCCGATTCCTTTCCATGCGGCTCCACGAAGCGGCTCCAATGGACTTTTCCAGTAAAGCAGTTCGCTTTCAGTACTATGCTGTACCGGATATAGATACGATAGGAGGATTTGCATAAGCATGCAGACCAAGAAAAGATAGAAGGCCATCATCATAAACGGTGTCTGTCCGATCCAGGAATGTGGAAAGATCTTATTGATAATAAAAACACCCATGCCTAAAAATGATCCGATCCATAAAGTCATTTTTGCAGATACCGCAGAGGCTTTCCGCCAGAATACCCCCAAAAGGAAAACACAGGTTATTGGGGGGGCGATATGGGCGATCACATCATTGATACCATTAAAAATGCTTTCATACTTATCCAATAACGGCAATAGGCACAAAGAAAAAACCATCGCGATCACAGCGGATATTTTTCCGATACGAATCAGCTGCTTGTCCGTAGCCTCTGGTTTCCGCTGTTTGAAGATATCATAACTCACCATGGTCGAGATGGAGTTGAGCGCGCCCGAAATCTGGCTCATTAGACCGGACAGCAAGGCTGCTACTAGTACACCGATCAGACCGGAAGGTAACAATTGCGTTATCATCAATGTATATATTCCTTTGGAATTCACGTTGCCCGCCGCATCTACCCCCAAGCTATGAAGATCGAGCTGTCCACTTTTAAACAGGGTATAAGCAAACAGTCCGGGCAGCACAAATATAAATACGGGTAAAATTTTGAGAAAACCACAGAACAGGGCGCCGACCCGGCCATGGTTATCATCTTTTGCGCCCAACACACGCTGAACAATTGTTTGATCAGCGCACCAATACCAGATTCCCAAAATGGGATAACCAAAGAATACGGCATACCAAGGCATTCCACTACTGTCGCCGGTACCGCGGAGCATGGACAGCCGGTCAAGCGCCCCGCTTCCGGCAAGTATATCTTTCATGGGCATCCAACCGCCTATACGATCGAATGCGGCAAAACTGATAATAAATGCCCCCGCTAATAAAACAATGGTCTGAATGGATTCTGTAACGACTACCGCGCGCAGTCCGCCAAGTATCGTATATATTCCCGTGATTATGCATATTACTGTGATACTCATGTACATATTGAATCCAAAAAGTGTTTTCAGTACAATGCCACCCGCTAGCATGGAAAAGGCAATATGGATCACAATAGCGGACACAATGGAGATAAAAGTCAACCAGTCTCTACTGGAGCGATCATACCTTCTTTCTAAAAAATCAGGTAGGGTTGCTACGCCAGATTTAAGATAAAACGGCACAAAGAAAAGAGCTAACAGGACCAATGTAAATGCCGCCATCCACTCAAAGTTACCATTGAGCAAACCGGTATCAAATCCACTTTGCGCTAGGCTTACAAGGTGCACAGTTGATATATTGGTGGCAAACAGCGCAAGTCCGATCGCTGGCCACCGTAGGGTTTTTCCAGCGAGAAAATAACCTTCAGCCGTGCCTGTATTTTTTTTGCCGCCTCCTATGCCGGCACGAATACCCACGATCAAAATAAGGGCAATGTAAGCGATCGCGATACCTAAATCTATAATTCCTAACATAAATTATGCTATATTAAGTCACAACTACTTCCAGCCTCCATTGCTGTACGATAAACACCATTCTCAATCCGCACAGGCTGTGCAAAATGAGATTTTAGGTGCGGTATGTGTTCAAGGAATAATGCTTGATGACCAAGGCTAATGTGGTTGAACAGAACTAAATGCTGATGTAGTTGCCCCATATCCCCCACATGTGGAACCACAGGGATACCATATTTACGGCAAAGGAGACTGACACTGATAAACTCACTTACACCACCTACACGCACTGCGTCCACCTGTACAAAACCCGTTGCACCCAATTGCAAATAATTTTTGAATACAATGCGGTTGGGTACATGTTCGCCCATAGCGACCTTTATTGGCGCAATGGTATCTGCCAGTATTTTATGTGCAACAATATCATCGGGATGGGTGGGTTCCTCCACCCAATAAGGATTCATCGCTTTGAGTTCATGACATATGGTCAATGCTTGTGGCAAAGTCCACTGTTGGTTTGCATCCAACATGACAGTAGCTTGATCTCCTACTACTTCCCGAACAATATGTGCTCGTCTGATATCGCGGAGCGGATCTTCACTGCCTACTTTTAGCTTCATGGCTGTAAAGCCATTGGCAATTGCGCGTTTGCAGTTTTCACGAACCTGTTGGTCTGAATAGTTAAACCAGCCGACAGAGGTATCGTAACCGGTATACCCCTTTTCGATTATATCCATTCTTTCTTGCCGACTTTGCCAATTTTCGGCAATTAACGCAATGGCCTCTTCCCGCGTAAGCTCATCTTCCAGGTAGGAAAGATCCAGTGTGTTAACAATTTCTTCAGGTGACAGATCTATTAACAGTTTCCAAAGCGGTACACCACGCGTTTTTGCCCATAAGTCAAAACAGGCGTTTGTAACCGAAGCCAATGCCAAGTGCACTATACCTTTATGTGGCCCTAGCCATCGAAATTGCTGCTCGTTGCTTAAGGTGTTGAACATCATGCCAAAGTTTGCCATTAGTTCTTCGATCGGCATTCCTTTGAGGCGTTCGGCATAGAAAGATGCTGCCCGACAGACCAATTCATTTCCTGCGCCTATCGTGAAAGCTAGTCCAGTTCCAGTACGTCCCTTGTCATCTTTCAAGCGTGTGACGGCATAGGAATATATAGGATCTTTGTGTACAGCATCGCTCCCTGCTCCAGTACCTAAAGGAAATCGGCGGTCTTGAATATCGTAGGTTGAAATCATTCTATTTCGTTTTTTTTAAAATTTTTGGATAGGTAAAATTATAGTTTCAATTTTTCTTTTAGCTTAAGTAGCAGATCAACATCAGTCTCTTTAATACGTCCGGCCCTATTTGGGCCGACGTTTAAGATCAGGATATTATCCTGGGCAGTTGCTGTCCGGTAGATTTGCTCCAGTTCACCCAGCGTTTTGTATTTTTTATCTGTTGTGTTATAAAACCAGCGCTCTCCCAATACCACCGTTGTTTCAAAGGGCATGTAGTATGTATTACCTTGTGCGGCAAAAAGCTTGGGGTCAGGTGTGGCAGGTAGATACGGGTCTCCCAAACGGAAGTCGCTCGGGAAATAACGTATCGGGAATAGCTTTTGCTGATCTTTGGGTAGCACCATATGCTTATCTACATTTTCAGGGCTGCCAATGCTCCAATTGATGCCGACCTGACACTGTGGTGATTTGCTTTTGACCAAAGTATAGATTTCCTGTGCCGGCCATCTGTAATTCTCCTTTTCCCAGCCGCCATCTAACCAAAGTTCAACAATGTCGGTATATTTTTTGGTGATGTCGATCAGCTCGTTCAACTGGTTAACCATATAGGTATTATACGCTTTGTCTGCTGTCCAGTCTTTTACATTTCCATTTTGCTTACGGTCCCATAAGGAATAATAAAGTCCAAGGCGAATTCCCTGATTTCGGCATTCCTTTGCCAATGCCGCTACAACGTCTGTCTTATTTGCTGAGCTCGCCACATCATAGCTTGTATATTTACTGTCCCATAGACAGAAACCATCGTGATGTTTACTAACTAATATGATATATTTCATGCCGGCAGCTTTTGCAGTTGATACCCATTGTTTTACGTCGATCGCTGTTGGGGCATACGAACTTGGAGGTTTCGATCCATCCGTCCATTCCTGATCATGGAAAGTATTCATACCAAAATGGATAAACATGCCATACTTGCGGTCAATCTGCTCTTGCTGATATCGGTTAGGTTTATCAGCCGCATTAGGCACGATAGCTTTCGTTTGGGCAAACACCTTCGAGCCTATTAGAAAAAGGGTTAAGCAAAATAATAACTGCTGTTTCATCATTTAATTTAGTATAAGTTTTTATTTCAATATGTTGCTTCAATCAGTATGGAATACCTCTTCCATATCGGACCAGATAGCGCCTTTTTCATGGGCATCTGGGAGCGGCATTTGACAGGGGTCTGTTTCTTTCCACCAGCGTTTTGTTTCAGGATCTGATGCCATCCGTTGCATATCGGCCGAAAAATCTGTTCCGGTATACTCGAAATAGCTGAATAGATAATGTTTTCCATCGACTTCCTTCAAGAAAATAGAATAGTTACGAATATGGCATTCCTTAATTTTCTGAAGCACTCTTGGCCACGCTTCGGCATGCAGCTTTTTGTAATAGCTCAATTTATCTGTTTTTAGACCTGTAATGGAAGCATAGCGTTTGACCGACACGTGCTTTCCGCAGCTCGCAGCTAAAAATGTCATTGCATATAATAACATGAAAAGCGTAACCGAAAAAAATTTCTTCGATAGTATATTTAGGTTTTTAGTCATCATTGTTACTTTATACACATCTGCTAAACTACTATTCTGGATACAATAAAACTATGCCTGGATTGCTCAATATTGACACTATATTAACGGTACTTGCTTCAATATTTTATATTAAAGATAAAATAGGCTATATTTAAATTCCTTTAAAAAATAATAACCAAGTAAATGAAACCCGTTTTCACGAAAATATTAGAGGGATCAGAAATAGCGACATTCGCAACAAAGGAGGTTTGTCAGCCATCTTTTTCTACCGAATTCCATTTTCATCGTGCTTGCCAGATGACTTACATTGTGCAAAGTGAAGGTAAACGGATTATAGGTGACAGTATAGATAGTTATTCAACGGATGAGTTGACTTTTTTAGGACCTGATCTGCCCCACGTATGGCATAATGATAGCATGGATAGAGATTCGATGGAAGTGTCGCGTTCAATGGCACTTTATATCGAACCTAAATTAATGGTCGAGGTCTTAGGACATCTTTTCAAAACACACAAAATAGAGACATTCCTTACCGCCTCAAAACGAGGTCTTTTATTTCAGGGAGAGACAAAAGAACAACTGAAACGCAAACTGGAACAGATAATCCGTCTCGACTATGGTATTCAAAAAACAATTTTACTTCTTGAGATTATCGAATTGCTGATTACAACAGACGAATATGTGTGCCTTTCAAGTTCTGGGTATATACACAATTATAGTTCGACGGATAATGATAAAATTGACCGGATCTTTAAGTTTGTATTCAATAACTTTTCAAACGAAATTCCGTTGGATGAAGCTGCGACTTTGGCAAATATGTCCAAGCACTCGTTCTGCCGGTATTTTAAGTCCCGTACACAAAAAACTTTTGTGCAATTTGTAAACGAGGTACGTATCAGTGAATCATGTCGGCTGATTGCTGAAAACAAATTACAGATTACTAACATTGCTTTTGCCTGTGGTTTCAATAGTCTTTCCAATTTCAACAAGATTTTTAAATCCATCAAAGGGATTACGCCGAGCAGTTATAGATTCGCGTTGCGACGTTAAAATAAATTGTCCCCTCATGAGCGATAAATGTTATCTGAGATTTAAAACTGACTGTGGATAAAAAAAGATCAAACCGATTGCTCAGAACTATCGTCTATATGGAAACAAAGGGAATATGAAAAAGAAGAAAAATTTGTTTGAAAGATTTTCAAACTGGGCTACACATGCGACCGGAAGTTCAGCGGCGTTTATCCTGGCCACCTCTACTGTTATCCTATGGGCAGCAAGTGGACCTATATTTAATTATTCAGAGACCTGGCAACTGGTGATTAATACAGGGACTACAATAGTGACGTTTTTAATGGTGTTTCTTATTCAGAAATCTCAGAACAAAGATTCCAAGGCTATCCATCTCAAACTAAATGAACTAATTGCTTCGCATGAAGGCACAAGTAATCGGATGGTGGATTTAGAAAATCTAAGTGAGGCAGAGCTAGATCAACTTGCAAAGTTTTATGCCCACATTGCCAGACTGGCGCTTAAAGAGAATGATCTTACTTGTACCCACTCTATCGACGCAGCTCAAGAAAATCACGACTTTAAAAGCAAAATCCGTCGAGAAAGGAAGGAAAACAATCAATCCACTAAACAATAATAATTCCTAACACAGCAATTAACCTGTTGATTGTTTTTTTTAATCTTCCATACCTTTATCTTGAAAAAATGGGCTCAATTTAATTGAGCCCAATAGTCATTTTAAGCTAACTCTCTTTTTCATGTTGGGCTTAGTCGTGCCCCTCCGTTTTGACTATTTTATTATAGATGCCTAATAATAGAAAAGGGGCCGCCCATTGCCCAACGAACAGGGCAGTTTTATCGTGCATCATGCATTTCAATGCCGCTGATACACCCATAGAAAGTAATGCTGCACCTAAAAATAGTGCAGAGGGAACTTTAGACGTTTGTTGTTCAATTTTCTTGGTGATCTCACCTTCGTTTCCTGTCGTTAATGCCATAATATACGTTTTTAGTAATCATTTGAAAAGTTCAAAATCCTTCTATTTTATTCTTATTCAGCCTTTGAGTTTAGGTTTGTATCAGCAAGTGTTGTCAAATCCTGATCACATTGCTTTTCCTCAGCTAATGTTATCAATAGCAGATCCAACGCTTCTTTATGGTCCAATACCTTTGCAAAAGCCGCCAGCGTCCCATAAGTCGCTATTTCATAATGTTCCACTTTCTGTGCCGCAGCAATAATTCCAGCGTCACGGACAGCACCGACTGCAGTTTCTTCGATGATACTTTCCCCTTCCGCTATTAATCCCGCCATTGCCTCACATTTTTCTGCTTTCGGCTTCAGGCCTAAGCTATCAAAGCATTGTTCCAATCGGTCCACATGCGTTTCGGTCTCACTCAGGTGTTTGGAAATGGCCGCTTTCAATTCTTCAGACGAAGCATTTTTGCTCATTTTGGGTAAGGCCTTTGTCAACGCTTTTTCTGCCCAATAGATATCCTTTAAGCCATCTTCGAATAGTGCAGCCAGATCCTTGGCAGCATCGGGTTTGGCCCTTGTTTTCTTTTCAGTAGCATCGGGTTTTGAAGCTGTTTTACTGGTCGATGTTGCTTTTGCTTTGTTTTCCGTGGCTTTACTTTTGTTTGCATTTACTGTTGCCATAGTTCTAACATGTTTATGCTCAAAGAGCGGTTCACTAATTAAACAGACGCAAGATTCCATTCGTTCATCTTACAGTATGGAAAATCGCTAAAACACGCATATATTCATCATTAATAGTAAAAACACGTTTGGGGGTGGTAAAGACGCATTGCATAAAATACATAACTTTTGCGTAAAAACCGATCTCGAATGGGTACTAGTTCCTTTAACTATAGGGAGATGGCGACGGTTCAAATAAGTAAACTAATGCTAAAATAGGATGTATAAAAACCAATCAGCGCATAAAAGGTGTCAAGGTATACTATTTATCGTATTCGCACTAATAGGCCAGCTCAGTCCAGAGGATTTTCCGGCCGATATACCAGAGTGGCCTGAAGAAGAATTGCAGGAAAATGATCCCAACGATGAACCAGAGATTAAACCGGATGACTTAGACTCAGAAGAAATAGATCTGGGGATACAGGAAGAAGTTCCGGAATTAGATGAACAGGAAATTGACGAAAGCACGGACGGTGCTGAAGATGTTCCCACTGAACCTCGGAATTCGCTCACAGACTTAAATGAAAAGACAATTTAACAGTAAAGAAGTGTAAACGGCCAATATATATTCAGGAAAATGAATTTAACTTAATAGCCTCGTTTTAAATCCAAAACGATTCTAACAGGCCGTATTCCGAAGACAACGCACTTCTACGATGGAACTGCGTATCAGTCTCCAATTTCGTTTTAAATACGTAAAATTATGGTTTTCAAAACGCTAAGCTATTGAGTTATGTTCCTCAAGCAAGTATACCATTAAAAGAAGCGCATATGTTTACATCAATAATTATAGGTATTGTTTTAATTCTGGTTGCCACTTAGGTATCAAAAAAGCGATACGCGGAACAGAAAGAATCGTTAATATTAAATTATAACATTATGAAAATCATTTTAAGAATTGTTGGCTTATGTATAGCCATCATGACCTGGAGCATGGTCCTCCACGCACAGGACAGCACCCAGATCCAGGCTCAGGCTGGAGATATTGATTTTGCAAGCAAAGCGACAGCAAGTAATAATTTCGAAATCCAGGCTGCTAATATTGCGCTGGCCAAGTCGCAGGATCAAAATATCAAACAATATGCACAGATGATCGTTGATGACCACACAGCAGCCGGCAACGAACTGGCCACATTGGTAAAAAATAAAAACTGGCAATTGCGTACACCCGATAACCAAAACTACAGCCAATTGATTGACGAATTGAACAATGCTGATCAACCCAACTTTGATCGGACCTATGTTGACCTGATGGCCAAAAGTCATCAAGATGCCATCACACTATTTAAGGATGCAAGCACCGGTATGGCAACAACAGACGTAGATCTGCGTAAATTTGCAACTGATAAAATTCCAGCTTTTCAGAAACATCTCGATCTAGTAAAGAATATGCAACCCGCGAACATTAACACTCCAAAAGATACGCTAAAAAAGACAAGTCCCGGCGCTGCCAATCCGGCCAAATTAAAACCAGTCAGACCCAGTTTGAAATAATAATATATTACGCCAACTTTCCAATGTTGAGGACAAAGTTTAACGCTTTGTCCTCCTCCTTATTAAATAAAAACAATTATGGAACAGGCATTCGATTATATCCACCAACTTTTAAACAGGCAGATGGCTTTACGTGCAAAAATTGAAGCCAGCCCGGTTGCCGGCGAAATCAGTTTCCGTTACGCTAATGATTATTACCAGGAAGAAGTTCGCAGTATGGGCCTTGCTATGATACGGGATGGAATGAGTGATGAAGGGGAACAGTTGATACTGGACTTTACGCAAGAATATTATCCTGATCATCTGGATGATGAATGTTTGTGGATCAAAAAAATGATACGCTATCTAAGTGCCGTCACCGATACACTGATTGACAATCTGCATGCGGAAGGTTACAAATGGCTACAAGGAAATGTCGATATGCCAAACGAACATGCCCTATATTATCCATTACATAAGCTTAATGCCGATAGCCTACAATCATTGGAGTTGGGACTCCATACAATTGTCGATCTGAGCAAACCTGAGGAATTCGAAGATCTACATGGTTGGCTTTATTATCGTTCTGAAGAAAAAGACGTGTGTGAAACAAGTGAAGTTTAGGGACGGTCCGTCCATCGTCTAGTGTCATGAATAACAGGTAGACCTACGTCTTTTGGAAAATTGCAAAATATCCTATTTTCCGCCGAAAAGATCTCGAATCCATGTTCCAATACGGTCGCAACTCCACAGTTATTCTCCTTTCTTATCACGGTCAAGGTTATCCAAAGGAACACCTTGTTCTTTCGTAGCCGTGCTTTTAAGGATCGAATCCGCAGGGCGACTACGATGAATATTATCTAGCGGCACACCGTGGCTTGTCTCTAAGGTGTCCGCCGCGGTTGTATTATCTTTAGCTTCAGCGCTTTTATTCGGTCTGTCGCGACATGCGCTGAGCATAAATCCTATACTTAGAACGCTTATCATTAATTTTGAATTTTTCATTTTATGTCAAATTTATAGTTGATAATTTTTAAATCTTTAAAAGACCAGCTCTTTCCGTTTGCACATGCAGCGCGTCCACGGGTTTGGGTTCTGCCATCTGCAAAAATTCACTTTCGAAATTTCAAAAGTAGACGAATAAAATGACCTGAGGTAGGAACATACCTGAGGTAGGAACATAATGACATAGGAGCTTGTTGAATAAACTTTCCATTATTTTTCTCTTTAGTTTTCATTATCTGAATCTGATCCGCAAAAATAAAGCTGTTCTATTCCGATCTATTGTTAATGCAGCTTATTTTTTTAACAGAACATCAATCAGCGTTAAGTCAGTTTGCCCACAAGTCGAAATCAAGTACTTATACTTACGTTACATGTGTGGAATACGTTTTCACGATCCAAATTCAAACTACATAAATCGAGAGGCTGTTTAAAGTAAAAACGATACTATGATAGATCTTGATAATCCCCCTGAGGAGTGCATTACATTCTTCAAGGATACACTACAGCTGTTGCATACCAGTGGCAGCCAATTTATGATCGGTGGCGGGCTGGCGATGTTCCATTATATCGGGATTATCCGGCCCACCAAGGATCTTGATATTTTTTGCAAGAGCAGTGAATATCCAAATATCCTGAAACATTTTGCGGCCAATGGTTATCAGACCGAATTGACGGATGTCCGCTGGCTTGCCAAAATACATAAGGCGCCCTATTTTGTTGATATTATATTCGATAGTGTCAATCATAATTGCACGGTGGAACAGGATTGGTACGATCGTGCACCCGAAGGGATATTATTTGATACACAGGTGCGCTATATACCGGCCGAAGAACTTGTCTGGTGCAAATTTATATGTACAGAATAGGGAACGTCATGATAGTGCTGATATCAATCATCTGTGGCTCCGCTATGGGAAACAGTTTGACTGGGATCACTTACTCATGCGTATGGACCAACACTGGCATCTTTTACTTGCGCAGATGATTATATTCCAGTTTACATATCCTCATGATTATCGGGATATTATTCCACGCGATCTGTTTGAAAAATTGATCAGACGTGCTCAGGAACAATATGAGCTTCCCCCCTGTCTCGAAAAAATATGTTTAGGGCCATTAATTGATCAGACACAATATCAAATTGATATTAAGGACTGGGATTATAAGTCATATACCATAAAAACAGTATAACCATGACAAAGAAAACAACAATTGCAGCAATAGGTGACATTCATATGAATCAGAGCCAGCATGGCAAATGGAAAACGATATTTGAGGAGATTTCGCAGAAAGCCAAGGTCCTGCTCTTATGTGGCGATCTGACCGACACGGGTGACGAAGAGGAAGCCGGAATGCTGGTTACGGAATTACAGCATCTAAAACTTCCGGTTATCGCGGTTTTGGGCAATCACGACTATGAAAAAGGCCGTCAAAAACAGATTCGTCAGATTCTAACGGATAACAAAGTTACGGTCTTGGACGGCGAAGCGATTGTGGTCGAGGATATCGGTTTTGCAGGTGTCAAGGGCTTTGGTGGGGGCTTTGACCGCTATATGCTTTCGATGTTTGGTGAAGATGGCATGAAAAGCTTCGTCCAAGAGGCCGTTAATGAATCCCTCTTATTAGATCGAGCCCTAGCTAGGCTCGAGCAGGAATACACGGATATAAAAAAGGTTGCTCTTCTTCATTATGCCCCGATTGCGGAGACCGTAGCTGGCGAGCCCAAAGAGATTTATCCTTTTTTGGGCTCGACTCATCTGATGGAACCGCTTCAACGCCGTAATGTTGCTGCCGCATTCCATGGACATGCTCATGCCGGCAGATTCAAGGCTCAGTCGCCCGCAGGCATTCCTATTTACAATGTTGCCGTTCCCGTTTTGCAGGCCCATCATGGAGATGGGACAAGTTTCGCTATGGTAGATATCTGATTTTTTAGGGGAACCCTTATCTAGGCATTGACAATGCAATAGCAAATCATGTCTAGCCTAATTTGAGATTAATACAAACTTTCCACTAAGGATAACCGTTCAGTATAAGAACACTAAGATTTCATTAAATGGAAAAATTGAAAGACAAAAAAATCGCCATCTTAGTTGCTGATGGTTTTGAAGAAATTGAATTGAGCAGTCCAAAGGAAGCACTTGAAAATGCGGGTGCCAAAACGCATATTATATCACCTGCGAAGGATAAGGTCCGCTCAAAAAAAGGAGATGAATGGTCTAAAGAGTATGTTGTCGATGTCGCGCTTCAGGAGGCAGAGGAAAATAAATACGATGCCCTGCTGCTTCCCGGCGGCGTCATCAATCCCGATAAACTTCGAACCAACAAAACTGCTATTGCATTAATTAATGCTTTTTGGGAACGTAATAAGCCAATCGCCGCCATCTGCCATGGCCCACAGCTTCTAATCAACGCAGATCTCGTTAGAGGCAAGAAAATAACTTCGGTAGAAGCGATTAAAATAGATTTAATCAACGCAGGAGCCAATTGGGAAGATAGCGCCGTTGTCATTGACGAGGGGCTAATAAGTAGTCGTACACCTGATGATCTACCTGAATTCAATAAAGCAATTATTAAAGCTTTTGCAAGGGCATAGATTCTCTAAAAAGACGTAGAAGTACACGATCTTCACGTAGTAAATCGGTCAACGTTTAGGCCCACTAAGCTGTTCAGCTAATAAGTAACATGTAAATCAAAATATTATGAACACAGCAAAACGTTCTGCCAGCAACACTTCCAAAGGACAGTCACATGGCAACACCGACAAAGCCAAAAGCATGAACAAGAGTAACACAAAAGGTTCATCGGCTCAACGAAGCGCCGAAAATGGCAACGCCAATAAAACAAAAGATGAACTCTTGCAAATGGCCAAAAAACTTGAAATCATTGGTCGGCATGATATGACCAAAGATGAGTTGATCAAGGCCATTGAGAAGCAGGGGAAAAATTAAAAAAAGGAAATAAAGAAAGTCGCCTATTGAAGCGACTTTCTTTATTTCCTTTTCTCTTTGGGCCGGTCCGTGGGATCATTTGGCATATCATTCAGTTGGTCAATCTGCGGATCTACTCCTGCTTCAGCATCGCCTCTATCTTGATGATCTACATCCCTTAGCACTTCACCATCAGCGCCAAGTTTCACTTTTTTCTTTTTCTCCATTTCCTTTCCGACCAATCTATTTTCATTTTTTGTTGCCATAATTATTTTTTTATTAATGTAAAAGCATATTATGAAAACCGAATCTGACCAATTCGGCCGTGTTTCTTGTTCTTGTTTTTTCGATCAGGCGCTGGCGATGTCCTTCCACGGTACGTTTACTTAAAAATATACGATTAGCGATTTCGGCATTGGTGTAACCCTCCGAAATCAGTTCAAGCACAGCCAATTCTCGTTCAGAGATATCATATTTAGTCATTATAAATCCTTTATCCGGATTATTTTCCATGTATAGTCTGTAATTCTCAATACAAGATAGACCTAATGAAACACTTAGATATTTTTCTCCGTTGATGATTTGGCGAATTCCAAAGATCATCTCATCGGCTGAGCTGTCTTTGACGAGATAACCGTCTCCACCAGCACGTAACACCTCAAAAACAGTTTGTATATCATTCAACATCGAAAGAGCAAGTATTTTAATCTGCGGATATTTTTCCTTGGTACGTCCTATGAATGTAATGCCATCCATTTTCTCCATTTTTAAATCTGTTAAAATCATATCCGGAAGATTATTTTTTGCCAACAAGTCCAAAGCACCCTCCGCACTTTCGACGTCATCTGATACAGCTATATCTTTTTGAGACTCCAAAATTAGTCGAAAACCATTTCTTACTAAATGATGGTCGTCTACAAGCATTAACTGTATCATAATTTTCTAATTTTTTTGACCTTACTGTCTCCACTAATAGAAACATAAGTAAACTGTAAAAAGTTTTTTTAATAAAATATCGTTGACAGCGGGAGGCGAGACGAATCTTGTCAAATAGGTAACTAAAAAAACTAAATTTAAAAAGTTAAACGACTCTTAGTTTGAAACTGTTCTATGATTAAAGACAGTAACAAAATTGAAACCCTGTTAGAAAATTTAAATAGAGAATAGATTATGAAGAAGACAGCGAAAGTCCTTATGGCGATAACATCCATTTTATTGGCGATCTACGGATGTAATGGTAAAACCAATGAACAAAAATCAAATGAATTAATGCGGGATTCGGTGCCAAATGACACGACAACAATCCAATATCGGGATACAAATTCAAGTGAATCCCGAGGTGATATCCCGCCTACGCCTCAACCCGACACATCTTCAAAAAAATAAAACTATTTTTATTTGATTGTTGTTCAACATCCGATAATAGCATAATTAGTATGCTCTTCCGTCGGGAGACGATTTGAGTAGATTTATTGTAGGAAGCTAGACACGTATGTGTCTAGCTTTTTTATAGTCTATTGCTGGGATATATATTTATTCAAAGGTCAGGTTGATCTTCGAAAAGCCTAATCCTTGCAATAGAGGTTTAAATACCGTCGTCGCATTTGCTTTGGTCTGTTGCAAGATATCGGATTTTTTGACATCATCAGCTACTGCTTTTTCAGCGGTTTTATAAGCTTCGTCAACCAGTTCAGCCTCTCTAAGAAAAGCCATCTTGGTATCATATACCTTTGACGCTTCGTGGTCGATCTTGATATAACAGATCTCGGGAGCAGGCAACTTAATGGATACCGAGTCTCCTACCACTTTGATATCTTCAGGTGTAAGTTTTGTTAAGTTCACACAACCTACCGCATCTGCCTTAACAATAAGCAATACACTTGCTGTAGGCAAGAATGTGTTGATGTTTTTGTGTTCGACTACATCACTGTAGCGGTATTTGACCAGTTCCAATTTGCCCATTGCTTCAATACGGTCAACTAAAAGCTGGTGCTTGCTTTCCACCCTCGGTCCGCTATTATATTTTTGATAGACAAACCAAGCTCCTACTGCCAAAATGGCTACGACAACTAAAAATTTTAAAAATTTTCCCATAAATAATATAATGCAAATAATAGACCAAGGTCCAATTATGGTCATTTGAACCGAAAATGTTACGCGAATATTATCTTTTATCGCCTTTCAATATACTTCAGTAAAAATATACCATTTGATAGACAATTGTTTAGTTAAAAAGTTTAAAAAACATTTGGAGGATATGGGGTATAATGCTACTTTTGTGACATCAAAATCACGGTAGGTATAGCTCAGTTGGTTAGAGCACTAGATTGTGGTTCTAGGGGTCGTCGGTTCGAGCCCGATTACTTACCCAAAAAAGGCAGATCAATAAAATGATCTACCTTTTTCATTTCGATACTATTCCCCATATTATATCCGTTTTCGCGCCTTGGAGACAAGTAGCTAGATAATTATCAAAATGATATCTTGGATACCCGGACCAAGGAGTGGCAGTAAGAAGGAACAAAACATAGCTTTTTGAAATAAAAGATTAATACTACAATCAATTTTAAAAAAAAAGAATCAAAACTATACCATTTTAAGCACTGTTCCTCTTATAAAAAATCAGAATTATGGTAACATCAAATCAAAACAATCAACAGATGCCCAATGAGCATTTGCATGAATTATTCGTGGATGAATTAAAAGATATCCTTGGCGCGGAAAAGCAGCTTTTACAAGGATTGAAGAAGATGAGTAAAGCGGCCGATAATGAAGAGCTCAAACAGGCTTTTGACGAACATTATAGTCAAACTGAAGCTCAGATAGAACGGCTGAAAGATGTATTTAAATCACTGGGAAAGGCTGCCCGAGGTAAGAAATGCAAAGCCATGGAAGGGCTTTTAGAAGAAGCAGAAGAAATTATAGAGAATTTTGAAGGTGATCCAGCGCTAGATGCTGCCCTTATTTCAGCAGCACAGAAGGTTGAACATTATGAAATAGCCAGCTATGGCTGTTTAGTCACATATGCAAAATTGATGGAACATACCGAGGCTGAGCAGTTGCTTCAACAAACTTTAGATGAAGAAAAACAGACAGATACCTTATTGACAGAAATAGCTATGTCAGGTGTTAACGAATCCGCATCTTAACAAAATAAAAATGCCCGTAATTAGGGCATTTTTATTTAACCTATCACCCCGACAGACAATTTAACTTTTTTCTTTTTGAAATACCAGTCCTGTCCATGCAGAGATAGTGAGTTTATGAACAGATTGCATCCCTTCAATACCTGGCATTTCTGCAGTTATCATCTGACTGTGAAAAATCAATTCCCATAGCTGATCTTCATTCAAATAGATATGTTGTGTCTCTCCCGAAAAATTCATCACAGCTAAGATCTTCACTTGTTGTTTTTCTGCGCGCAATATCAATACCCCTTGTCCTGTCAAGCATTCCATCGTGAGCTCCTCCCGGCGCAGGTTCTTTATTATGGGATGTGATTTACGCAAATCGATAAGTGCTTTATAGTAAGCTAAATGTTGTTGGTATGGCTCAATTTGTGTTTCTTTCCAGTCTAATACCGAACGTTGGAAGGTGGCATTATCTTGTGGATCAGGTACCGCGCCTTGGATCTGGAACGCTTCGAATTCCCGTTTTCTGCCCTCCTGTACATTTTTTACTAATTTTGGGTCACTATGGCTGACGAAATAAAGGAAGGGCCTTTTTGTGCCCCATTCTTCTCCCATGAACAGTAGTGGAATATAAGGCGATAGAAATACAGCTAAAGCCATCAATCTGGTGGTTTCTGGACTATATAGAACGCTACTCCGCTCACCCAACATCCGATTGCCTACCTGATCATGATTTTGACTAAAAACAATAAAATGTTTTCCTGTTATTCCAGTGCTATCTGTTCCGAAGAATTTTTGACGATGGCTGGAATAACAGCCGTCAAATACATAAGCGTTTTCATAGGCTTTTGCAAGATGACTGACGCCTTCGAACTCTTTGTAATATCCTTTTCTTTCCTCGCCAGCTGCAACCCGTAGCGCATGGTGAAATTCATCAAGCCATTGCCCATCCATCGCAAAACCATTTACCTCCAATGGATCCAAAAACCGGCGGTCATTTAGATCGCATTCGATAAATAGGTAACGTTGTTTCCCGGTTTTGGTTACAATGTCCTCGGTGAGCCGCCGGATATCTTGCAGGATATGTGCTGGCCCAAAATCTTTGATTGCATGGACAGCATCCATCCGTAAGCCATCGATATGAAAGTCTTCAAACCACATCCGTATATTGGCCAATACAAAATCCCGAACACCGTGGTTCAACGCATCATCATAATTCACGGCCTCGCCCCAAGGTGTATGGTACTTTGCTGTAAAATAAGGGCCGAAAGCAGGTAAATAATTTCCCTCGGGGCCAAAATGGTTATAAACCACATCCAAAATAATAGCGATACCTGCCTGATGGCATGCATCAACTAATTGTTGCAGAGCCCGTGCTCCCCCGTAGGAATGGTGTACTGCAAAGGCGTAGACCCCGTCGTATCCCCAGTTGCGCTCACCTGCAAACTGCCCCACCGGCATCAATTCTATCGCGTTTATACCCAGTTCTTTTAGGTACGGAATGCGCTCAATGACGCCATAAAAACTGTGGCTGGCGCTGAAGGTGCCTACATGTAATTCATAGATAATAAGTTCTTGTTGTTTGGGAGCGAGATAATTATGATCTGTCCATGAGTAGGCCAAGTCTATCATCGCTGAAGGACCATGGACCCCTTCGGGCTGGTATAAGGATGCGGGATCAGGATAGGCTTTGTCATTAATTATAATTTTATACCGCTCATTACGCAGGGGCTGATCGCTTTTGGTATACCAGTATCCATACTTCTGCTTTTCCAGCGGTAAGATAATCTCCCGTTCGCTTAACAGGCAATTTACCGAAGTAGCCATTGGCGCCCATACCCGTATGTGAGCCTGATTGTTTATCCAGCGAACCCCCAATTGGGTAACTCCTGTATGTTGCATAGTATTATCGATTAATTTATAGAATTTTATCTTAGTTGGATATAAACACCAATATGGAGCGAGGCCGAACGACAACAGTCTCCTCTGCTCCAAATGTTGCGTGTTCCATTACGGTATCCATGTTTGTATCCAACACTTTGGACCAGGAGGAAGTATATTTATGATCCGGAAGTTTGTATTCAACATCCGCCCAATACGCGTTAAAAATAAGGTAGAAGTGTCTGTCAGTGATCTTTGTGCCGTTTTGGTCGACCGATCGTATCCCCTTGCCATTTAAAAATACCGCTAGGGATCGTGCAAAATCATCCTGCCAATGTGAGTCGTCCATTTCCGTTGCGTCCGGAAGAAACCAGACAATATCCTCTAGCCCTGTGCCACGGATCGGCACCCCCTGAAACCATTTGCGCCGGCACAAGGTTGGGTGCTCTCGTCGGAAAGCAATCAATGCCTTGGTAAAGTTGAGCAATGACATATCCATTTTTTCCCAATCGAGCCAAGAGATAGCATTATCTTGGCAGTATGCATTATTGTTACCCTGCTGTGTTCTTCCAAATTCATCCCCAGCGACCAACATGGGTACTCCCTGAGAGAGAAAGAGCGTGGTCAATAAATTCCGTCTTTGTTTTGCACGCAGATTATTGATCGCAGGGTCGTCTGTGGGACCTTCCGCGCCACAGTTCCATGAGCGGTTGTGGCTATCCCCATCGTTGTTATCTTCGCCATTGGCATCGTTGTGTTTATCATTATAGGAAACAAGGTCGTTCAGCGTGAAGCCATCATGTGCAGTGATAAAGTTGATGCTGGCTGAGGGGGTACGGTTATCCCCTTTATAGAGGTCCGAGGAGCCGGTAAGGCGATTGGCAAATTCACCGATCATGCTGTCTGCGCCGATCCAGTAATCGCGTATACAGTCGCGGTATTTTCCATTCCATTCGGCCCATCCTGGTGGAAACTCACCCACCTGATAACCACCCTCGCCAATGTCCCAAGGTTCGGCGATCAGTTTGACCTGCGAGATAATTGGATCCTGGTGGATAACATCAAAGAAAGAACTCAACTTATCTACGTCATGTAGTTCGCGGGCCAATGCAGAGGCTAAGTCAAACCGAAAGCCGTCTACATGCATCTCCTGTATCCAATACCGCAGGCTGTCCATAATCATACGCAGTACATTTGGCTGCCGCGCATTGAGGGTATTGCCTGTTCCCGTAAAATCCATGTAGTACCGCTCATCCTCAGCCAAGCGATAATAGGCAGCATTATCAATTCCCCGGAACGAAAGTGTAGGACCCATTTCATTTCCCTCGCCCGTATGATTGTATACCACATCCAGTATAACCTCAATTCCGGCTGCATGCAGTGACTTTACCATATTTTTGAATTCGGTCACCTGCTGACCACGCGTCCCATTGGATGAATAGCGCACATCTGGTGCAAAAAAACCGACAGAATTGTAGCCCCAATAATTGCTAAGACCCTTATCCTTCAAATGGCGATCGGTCAGGAAATGGTGGACAGGCAGTAGTTCAACTGCAGTTATTCCCATTTCTTTTAGATAAGCGATCGCTACGGGGTGCCCCATGCCGGCATATGTACCTCTGATTTCTTTGGGGATATCTGGGTGAAGCGCAGTGAACCCTTTGACATGCACCTCGTAAATAATGCTTTGATGCATTGATATACATGGTGGCCGGTCATCTTCCCAGTCAAAGCTATTGTCGACAACGACCGATTTAGGAACGTACGGAGCGCTGTCGGCATCCCCGAAACTCAGATCCCCATCTTCATTACCAATACCATAACCAAAAAGGGCGTCATTCCATTGTACAGTACCCGATATTGCCTTGGCATAGGGATCTATCAGTAATTTATTGGGATTGAAACGGTGCCCCCGCTCCGGCTCATAGGGTCCGTGTACTCGGTAGCCATAGCATTGCCCGGGTTTTAGTCCTTCTAGATAAATATGCCAGACTTGATGAGTTTTCTCGTTTAAGTTGATTCTGGCAATTTCAACCGTTTCTTCCGTGTCATCGTATAAACAAAGCTCAACACTTTCAGCGTGCGCTGAAAATAGCGCAAAATTTACGCCCTTACCATCAAATGTTGCCCCGAGCGGGTAAGGCGATCCTGTATAAATTTTTGGTTCCATCATGAATTATCTATTATAAATTTGCGTATAGTGACGTAATTTTTTCGCTAGTTTTTTATGAAAGGCCTGTTTTTCCATCCGCCATAGCCAATTGCCAGCTGTACTAGCTGGACGATTCATACGGCATGAGCCATCTAAACCCAAAATATCCTGCATGGGTATGATAACCGTATTCGCGACTGAGGCATACAGCATGCGGATAAAAGATTCATTCACTGTGTGTGTGTCGATCGGCCTTCCCATATAGCGATCTATTCTTGTGCGGGTTTGCCGATCAATTTCCTGATTATACCAAGAAAATGTTGTATTGTTGTCATGTGTACCAGTATAGGCTACACAGTGATTTTCGTACTGGTGTGGGGTATGCAGTGAGCGCGCCATATCGTCACCAAAAGCAAATTGCAGCACCTTCATTCCCGGTAGATGGTAGCGGTCACGCAGTGTATACACCAGTGCGTCTATATCGCCGAGGTCTTCCGCGACAAATGGCATTGCTCCTAGCTCAGTCTTCACCTGATCGAAAAAATCCGACCCCGGTCCTTTAGACCACTGCCCGTTTTTTGCCGTCTGTTCTCCAGCGGCAACCTCCCAATAGGCCGAAAAAGCTCGAAAATGATCCAGCCGGACTTGGTCAAATAGTTTACAGCTATGGCGCAATCGCTCAATCCACCAGCGGTATCCCGTCTTTTTAAGTATCTCCCAACGATAGACTGGCATGCCCCAGAGTTGTCCCTGATCATTAAAATAATCGGGCGGTACACCAGCAATCGAAAGCAGTTTGCCGCTTCCGTCAAGCGCAAAGAAACGACAATTGGCCCATACGTCTGCTGAATCGTAATTAACGTAAAATGGGATATCACCCAGTAGGCGTATGCCACGGTCGGTACAGTAATGACGTAAATCATTCCACTGTTGAAAAAAGAGATACTGCCACCATTTCACCATCCGGATCTCATTGGCATGTTCATTCTCGAATTGATCCAGCGACTCTTGATTCCTCGCGCTATATTTTTCAGGCCATTCGTACCAAGGCTGGTCATTATATTGTTTTTTTAATACCATAAAAAGGGCAAAATCCCACAGCCAATTTGCTTCCTCATGGCAGAATTTATCAAAAGCCACACTGTCCATGCCCGAACGTGCATAGGCTTTTTTTAACAGCTCATATTTCGCTTCGCTGACCGCTTGAAAATTGATCGTTCCTGAGACTGTTGTTCTGACCCCACGCAATTCCTGTTTTGTCAGCAGCTGCCTTTTAACCAGTGCTTGCAGATCAATAAAAAGCGGGTTACCGGCCCAGGCACTGAGCGTACTATATGGAGAATGCCCCTGCGCTTCTGCTGTTGGGCCCAAAGGTAGCGTTTGCCACCAGGATTGACCGCTTGCCTGCAGCTGATCGACAAAACGGCGCGCTTCGATACCCATGTCACCGATACCATAGTCGGCAGGTAGCGAACTAAGGTGCATCAATACGCCGGCACTTCTTTTTTTTGGTTTATCTTTATATTGAATAAGTGCTAAGGGTATATTTTTTATTATTTTTCCGACAGGAATTTCTGTTTCATCACCTTCCACCTCTACCAGTTTATGCTGCCATTTCAGCGAATCAACTGTAGGTAGTTGCACTTTGGTATCCAGCCAGTTAAAGGTGCCTGAAACAAAATGAGATGCTTTACCTATAGCAGCAAGGTGTAGAGGAACGACCACCACCAGCCAATCATCGCCATATTTGCGTGCAAAGGCTAATATATTTTTTTTATAGGTGCCGACGACCTTAAGTTTGATGTAACTGCTTTCTGTGGATAACGTGGGGCAACTAGTTCGAAGTCTTGTCAGCTCCCTGACCAATGCCAGTTTAATGGTTCCATTATGCCGTTGGTGCCATAGTGATTCTAACCCATGACTTTTGGTGGGTGCCTCTATGTTGGCCAATATGGACTTAAGACGTGTATAATCAATCGGTCTTCGGTTGTCAGGGTCGACAAAACTGTGGTTCCATACTTCCGATCCCTGATAGATGTCAGGCACACCCGGAGCCGTAAATTTCAGCACCTGTAAGACTAGGGAATTAATAATTCCAAAATCTATTATTTCCTGTAAGAAGTGATAAAAACTTGTAAAAAAAGGTCGCTCTTTGTTCAGCAGGAAACGTGCGAAATCTGCTACAATAGCCTCATAGGATTCATTGGGTCTTTCCCAGCTCGACCGTTCCTTGCCTTCGCGCAGATATTTAACCAAATAATCCAAAAATCGTTTTTCAAACGCTCCTTCTGATTCAGCTTCTGGTGAACCAAAGGGATATGAACTTACTAAAGTTTGGTAAATAAAATATTCGTCATTGGGATGGGGAAGATCACGTCTGTACTCGTTCCATACGATGTCCTGCCAGATCTGCACCTGATTAATCCACTTACCGGCCATGGCCGTGAGCACCGATAACCGACAGCGAGCATCCTCTCCCCTTTTGGTATCGTGTGTTGAGGATGCACTAAGCGACAATGGCCAGTATTTCTGTCGCTTTTCCATCGTCTTGTGAAATCGGCCGATGCTGATGCCAAAGTTAGCCGGATGGTCACCCACTTCATTATGGCCAATAAAGCGGTTGTACGTGTACATCAATGTATCTTCAATACCCTTCGCCATGACCGGGCCAGTAAACTGCATGCAACGTGACAAAAATTGCATAAGCTCATCTTTATACGTCGGGCTATCGCCCTCCTGTGCAATCTTGAAAATGGCCCAGACCCGTGCCAAGATGCGGGCATCCAAGTCTGGATCGGCATGCAACTTTTTAAAAATAGTGGTGATTATCCGATAGCTCTGCCGCGACAACGGAAAATGATCATCGTAAATGCGGTAAACAGGAAAATTAGCCAAGAATGCCTGCACAATAGCCGCTAAAAGATGTCTGTTCAGGTTGGATTTATCGTCGAGCAAGTCTGCCAGCAAGCGTACAAGATTAGCTATTTCACCCTGCATGTATACCGAGAGGATTTTCTTTTTCTTCTCCAGCTCCTGAAGTTTCAAAGGTTTTTGTTCACCAAGTAGTTGTTTATAGAAAGAATTTAGTTTTTTCTTGCCTTTACTACAAGTCAGGAGATTATTGCATGCTGATAAAAATTCATAGCCAGTTGTTCCCTGTATCGGCCATATCTGTGGTAATTTCTCATCTTGTTCCAATATCTTTTCGGCCACGATATAACACTCAGGTCCTAACAATGCGCGTAAATCCTTCAAATATTGCGTTGGGTTGTACAATCCATCAATGTGGTCGATACGTACCCCGTCTATTAAACCCTCCTGCATAATTTGCCTTACCAGTTGATGTGTTTGCTCAAAGACTTTAGGATCATGTACATTCAAGCAGATCAGTCCATTGACTGTAAAAAAGCGACGATAATTTATGCGCTGTTGCGTGTCCCACCATGGGCATAATTCGTAAAATTGAGCATCTGCCAGTTCTTGTAGGCTTTCAGGTGAATTATTAAAGGCCTCAAGGCATCCTTCAAGCATATGGTTTGAAATATGTGAAAACACGATCGAACGCAACGTGTTCCATTCTTCCTGGTTTCCGTTTGCCTGTACCGTATTTACCTGGACGAGAAATCCGTTGAAATCATTATGCACTGTTTTTAGTTGGTCCGCCAGAATGCTGCAATAGGATTCAGGACTGAGCGGATAGCGATCACTTCCATATCGCAGGTATAATTTATCATCATGCCGCACTACAGCGAGCTCACCCTCTTTGATTGCTTGCTGTAGCTCCGTTTTTAAGACTGGTACCATTAATTTGCCCGGGGCAAACATATTGCCATGATAACAAGTATCGAAATAGCTCTTGTAGCGGGAGGCTTTTCCAAATTCAAGTATATCCATCAACCAGGCATTCGCGGTATGAAAGGCCATGTGGTTGGGCACAATATCCTGAAGCCATTTTATGCCATATTGGTCGAGCTTTTTGCGGATACGCCGCAGATCGGCAAGCGTTCCCAATTCGGGATTTAGTTGATTTACGTCGATACCGTCATAACCATGCCTGCTGCCCGGTGTAGATGTCAAGATCGGTGAAGCGTAAATCGTATCTACACCGAGTTGCTGCAAATAAGAAAGTGCGGCTTCGAGATGGCTAAAATTAAAATCTTTATGAAATTGGATCCGATAGGTCGTATGAGGGGATATAGAGTCTAGTCCTTTTGCATGCATGGCTTCGCTTGATTTTTGATTTACATCAGAACGCTGCCCAGTAAAATTAGTTCGACTTATCAATAAAAAAAAAGTTTATTTTCATTTTAAGTGTTGTATTTCAACTTGTTAAAAAAATAATTTAAAATTAAAACGATTTTATTTTTTGCAACGTTCTCCTCCTGATAAAACAAAGAGTTTACACGATTTAATAGTAATATAATGATGAAAAAGATAGGAATTACATTTTCTGCTTTTGACCTTTTGCATGCAGGTCATGTTAAAATGTTGGAAGACGCCAAAGAGCAGTGTGACTTTTTAATATGTGGGCTACAGACCGACCCTACATTAGACCGACCCGGGAAAAACAAACCAACACAGAGCGTTTTCGAACGTTACATGCAACTTAAAGCCTGTAAACATGTCGATATGATCATCCCCTATGCAACAGAGCAAGACCTTGAGGATGTACTGCGTTCCTACAAAGTACATGTACGCATCTTAGGAGATGAATATATGGATAAGAAATTTACTGGTCGGCAGTATTGTGAAGAAAAAGGCATTAAACTATATTTTAATAGACGCGAAAATAGATTTTCAAGTTCTTCACTCCGTAAGATCATTGCGACAAAACAAGAACACGCTCAAGGTGCTGTTGTTAAATTGAACGACACAGGCAATTATCCTTTACAAAGAAAAAATGCATAATAAATTAAAATAGCAAGAAATGGTTATCGGAATAATATTTGGTGTATTCGATATGTTGCATGTCGGACATATTGTGGCCTTGCAAGAAGCAAAACGACAATGTGACTATTTAATTGTCGGACTTAAAACAGATGTGAATAATGAATGTTCAAATGACTATATGGCTGCACAGACCATAGTCGAACGGTTTATTAAGTTAGAAGGATGCCAGTTTGTGGACGAAATCGTTCCATACGAGTCGGATGATGATATTTCGGATATGCTCCAATCATTACCTATTCACAAAATATTTGTCAGTGAGGACTACAGAATACGTGATTTTGAGGGTCGGGATTATTGCGTTGCGGAAGGGATAGAAATCGTTTATACCAAACGGAAAAATCGCTTTTCAAGTCAGTCCTTGCGGAAGATTGTCAGCGAAAAAGAGCTAGAAAAGGCAACAAAAATTTTTAGTAGATCCGTTTAATGTACTCAGGCCAGATTTGACCAAAAATACTGTAACGATCATCTGACGGATTGTTTGGATTAGAAAAAAGGTCATGATAGTATATTATATTATGGAAAAAATCAATACTGCAATTATTTCTAATGTTCGTAAGCTGCGTTGTGCTTACCGCATACTTTTTGAACACGATTCACAAAGCCCTGCAAGGATTGTACTTGAAGGGCCTTCTATTGAAACAGTCGGCAGCCAATTATTTTATCCAGACGAGATAGCGCTATTATTAATAGATTATCGTATCGTTTATAAAGATAGTCGTCTTTTTTTTTCGTTTACCCATGATTATTTTCCTGATACCCCAATTGTCCTCCTTGTTGAAAAAGAGCAGTTTTCGGCGTCGCAGCGTTGCAGACATGATATCGACGCCATTTTAGTAATTGATTCAGATCCATCCAATATGTTTTCCTTGATAAGAGGTATTCCAATTTGTCCTTCCCTTATGTAATTAATCCCATCGGACTCTGCCGTATGACAAGTTCTTTCTGGCCAAATTGCTGTTCGAGTTTGTGTTTATATTCCGTCCAATACGAGCAGTCTATTTCTGATACCATGACTTCGTATACGACCAATTCATCTTTAATGTGTTGTTTGCTGTCATTAGCCCAGATACCTTCTGCAGGCGTTCGCTTATAAACTGTCATTCCGCCAAAATCTCTGATTAATTGCCTTTTGATATTTTTGTAAAGATAATCTGGAAACGAATTGCCTTCATTATTGCTTAATGGGACAAAAATTTCTATTTTATTTGTAGGTGCTACATTATTCTTGGCGACTTCGATTGCTTTAATGGCATCTTTTGCGCTCAATATCTTTTTAAGCTGGAAATGCCGACCCTCCAATTTATTGTAGGCAACGAAAAAGTTCTGCAACTCTTCGAGTAATTTTTCAGGTAATTGCACTACCCGCTGTACATTTTCTAGGATTTTAGAAGCCTCCGGTACAACCAGAAATCTGTCATTTTCAATTTCATTGCCCGCATCGTCCTTTTGCACAGCTTTAATTGCACCAATTACCCGACAAGACAATATACAGCCTGGGAAAGTACCTTGTTCAGAAATAACTACAACATCGAGCGGATCACCATCTTCACCTAGAGTACCCGGTATAAAGCCAAAATCGTAAGGGAAAACGAAGCCCACTGGAAGATATTTGGCCAGTACAAATCCACCACAGTGTGGATCATAATTGTATTTGGCATTGGAGTGCTTTGGGGTTTCAATTGTGCAATTGAAGTGTTTCATAATCATATCGAATAGGGATCAAACTTGCGTATATGTCTAAGCTAATTAACGAAAGAACAGCTATAGTGAAGAAATAGTTTAGTTGTTTTCAGAGACAATTCGGTTAAATGGCACAATTCGCTTCGAGTCAATGGAATAACGTTTATTATCAAACGATCGAAGTTGCCAATGCCATTTCTTGCTGGCAGAAGGTTTTTGAGCAAATTGGAACGCACAGAAAAATTTTGCTCTATCGAAACTGAAACCGTAATATTGCATATCATTAATAATCATGCTGGACAATTAATGAATTAATGTAAACTACTATACCGAGAAAAGAGATCAGAACTTGTTTCGGATGAAGGCTAGAAATTTGAAGCACGGATGGAATATGTAAATGAACTTTCAAAAAACATTGATGAGTATCCTGAGTCCATATTGGTTATGCGTCAGCAAACGGAGCAGAAACTGCCGGCACATCAACATGTCAAGGGACAGCTGCTACTTGTTTTTGGTGGTATCGCTTATCTTCAGACTGCAGAAAGAGATTATTATATTCCTTCAAACCATTATATATGGATCCCGGGGAACTTTGCGCATAACCTGATGTATAATACACAGGATCTTCATATTATCAATATTTATTTTCCGTCTGATAATAATGAGGATGCGTTCTACAAACAGCTTGGTATCTATCCCGTCAGCAGGCTATTAGCTGAATTGCTCGCTTTTAGTGAAAACTGGCAAGGAAATTATTTTGTTGGTTGCTGGGAGTATGAATTGATGTCTACACTGAAGAAGTTGCTCGCTCGTGAAAACTTACAAAAATTTTCCATTCAGTTGCCGACCACGGATGATAAGCGCATTGTTACCATTATAGATGATATGCGTCAACGCATTGGTGAACCTTTAAACCTGGAAGAATCTGCCCAAAAATTCGGTCTTAGTGTCCGAAGTTTGACCAGACTCTTTCAGCAGCATCTGCACCTCTCTTTTATACAATACCTCAAGATGCTACGTGTCATACGTGCGATGGAACTCCTGAAGGATACCAGCTTTTCTGTAAGCGAGATTGCCTATCAGGTGGGCTACTCTAATATTTCAGCGTTTAGCAATACCTTTTTTCAGCTGACCAATATCCGGCCTTCGGATTTTCGCACTAAGTTGCGGTAAGAGCAGCCTGTTTTTACTTTACTCAATATGGAACATTCTGTTTTCGAAGTTTTAAACTAACATTTCGAATACTCGGCAGTAGCAACAACATGACGACGACAAGAAGAAGTAAGACAAGCATGATATCATAATAATCCCGCACCGCCCGTGCGAATACCTGTTGTTTGATCATTTTACTAAAGAGAAAATCTGACGCACTCTTCGCTACATACATGTCATTTCCTGTATTTAAATAGGTGTTTTGTAGATCTTGAAATACCATGCCTATTAGTGGGTTTGTTACTGTCAGCGTCTCGCGTAACTTTTCATTTATGGAAGCCCTTGTATACAGTTGCAGTTCATTGTTAAAGGCCATGCTACAACAGAAACCAATAAAGCGGGCAAAGATACCTAATAAGGAAGCATGCAATGCTATCCTTGGCGGAGCTGCCGAAGCCGTGAAAAATACAATCGGCACAAAGAGGCTACCTGTGGCAAGACCGTAAATAAACATCGGTAAGATAAAGTCGTTGGTATCCCCTGCAACTGAAACAAACAACAACATATAACCATAGTAGAGCGCCATCAACATAAATCCGGTCAGCATTAACCGGAACAAATTGGTTCCCATCAGCACAAAACGAGCTGTCACAGACATGCTGAGCACTGTTCCTATTATCACCGCCGACCAGAGGGGTATTGTATGTAAGGAATCTGTTGTTAAAGTTGTTTCTACATAGGAATAGGTCAATGCTGTACTTCCCTTAAAGAGGTAGAAAATCACCAGTAAAAGTAGTCCGAATACAAAATTTTTTGCCCTAAAAATACGGAGGTTGATTAAAGGCCGTTTTAACCGCATTTCACGCAGGCCAAAAAGTAGGAGCACGATAATTAAAATAATGCTAAGCATTTTAATGCGTGGACTATCCAACCAGCCAAGCTGCCGGCCATATATCAGGATATATCCAAAGGATAGCGTGATGTAGGTATAATAAACATAACCTATCCAATCCACTTGGTACAAAGGCACTTTCTTATGTAATCTGGCGGTTGGGTGCATGGTAGTGAGCACGATCAGACCGAGTAGCAAAAGTAGAACCAGGACACCATAAAAGAGCCAGTTAAAATCCCTGACATAGAGGACAGCACTGCAATAAATCGCATATAGTGGAACAGAAATCTGGATTCCGGCATATAAAATTGTATAACCTATTACTCTTGCACGCGTCGATTCCAGTCGTGGAAAAATTAGGTTGAGCACAATCCCTGACAGCAGCGCACAGGTAATTCCCTGTAAAAACTGTCCGGCCAGAAAAACTGTCCAATCTCTGGTGTAAAAACAGATCAGCGAACAAGCTCCGTTGATACCGATTCCCAGTAGCAGATAGTTTCTTGATGCAAAATATTTTACAATACGGAAATCCAAAGCCAAGAATGTTACTGTTGAACCATAAATGACCACCATGCCGTATTGCATGGCAGTAGCATCAATCCCGTAAAATCCCATTACGGCTATGGGATTGCTGTACAAGGCAAAACAACACAGCGATATCATTAATAGTGCAAAGATGACCATCCGGGCTAATCCTTCCGAAACCCAATGTCTAAACAGCGGTATTTTATGTGCTTCCATCGTTATTTGGATAAGATATAAACATTGGCATTCATTCCGGGAGAAAGCTTTTCCAGCTTTCGAGGTGCATCTGTCAATTCAATTCTGACAGGTATTCGCTGCGTGATTTTAACAAAATTTCCTGTAGCATTATCCGGAGGCAAGAGTGAGTAACGTGCTCCTGTAGTTGGTGAAAGTGATTCGATCACTCCCGAGAATACTTCGTCTGGGTAAGCATCTGCTTTGATGCTGACCTGCTGACCAATATAAAATGATTTGATCTGTGTTTCCTTAAAATTGGCAATCACCCATTTCTTGTCAGCCTCATTAAGTAAAAATGCTAAGGTCTGTCCCGGCTGCACCAGCTGTCCTTGCTGAATGTTTTTTTTACCAATCCGGCCATCAAAGGGTGCTTTAATCACCGTGTATCGAAGATCCAGTTCCTGCCGATCCAGGAGTGCTGTTTTGATGTTAATTTCGGCAGCAATGGCGGCCCGCTGAGCCTGTATATCCTTGAGTTTTGCTGCAGCGGCTTGCAGCGAAGCCTGTATTTGTGCGTAGTCAGATTGCTGGCTGATAAGGGCTGTATTTACGATATCGAACTTTTGCTGCGTCGTTGATTCTTCTGCTAGCAGGCTTTTGTACCGTTCATATTCTTTATGTTGCTGATCGAGTTTGGCCTGTGCACCGGTCAGCTGGGCGCTTATCACTGCAATGTTTTTGGATTGTGTTTCCTCATTTGCGGCTAAGATGGGTAGTTTTGCACGTGAACTTTGTAATTCCGCCGCGGCAGCTTCCCGCTTTAACCAGTATTCATCTTTTTCAATCAGGACAAGGGTGTCGCCCTGATGTACATACTGGTTGTCTTTATAGAAGATTTTACTGATATATCCGCCCACTTTAACGTTTATCGGCGATAGGTAAGCATCTACTTGTGCATCATTGGTCTGTTCGTACTTAAAATTCTGCCATAAATAGCATATTGCCCAAAACAGCAGGCCTATAAGCAGGGCAATGCCGATATACTTGGTCGTCATGACGACAATCTTATCTATTTTATTCTTGTTCATAACATATGTTTTAGAGTGTTCCGGTAATAGCCTGCAGTTGGATACTGTTCAGTTTTAGTTCGACCAAGGCAGTTATGCGCTTAAATTTCGCTTCTAATAGCATATTTTCCGCTTCCAGAAGATCCGTCAATAGTGATTCCTGATTGAGGTAACTGTTTTTAATAACACGGACAGCCTCGGTGCTTTGTGCAATATTTTTTTCAGCTGTTGCTACACGCTGTGCGGCCTGCTGATGCTGTAGAAAAATCTCCCTGATCTTTAGATTGACCTCCTCGCGTTTAACCTGTAAAATGGCGCGTTGCTCATCGTTATATAGCTTCGCCTGTGCGACAGTATGTTTGCTTTTAATTGCATTGTCAATCGACCATTGCATTTTGAGTCCCGTCTGTCCAAATCCCCACAGATCAGTGCTGTAGGGATAGAAGGAAATCTGTGGATAGCTGTAGCTATAATTCGAATACAGGAAGAGTTTGGGTAATGTGCCAGATTTTACTTGTTTGACCTGTAATTCGCTGGTTTTAACAGCAGACTCAAGGATTTTAAACTCGGGAGACTGCTGGGCGGCCAGATCAACATAGTCTGGGTAACTGCATCCCGTATGTTGACTAGCAGATAGGTTTTCCTGAGCCGTTATCCGAAGGGATTTCATTTCTTCCCGTCCCATGAGCACATTCAGTTTTTGTTTGTTAACGTCCATTTTTTTGAGCACCTCTGACTGACTAAGTTCCAAATTGTCCAGTTTAACAGCAATTCGTAGCACATCGCTTTTTAGGACTATGCCGTTCTTATACAGGTTTTCAATGATTGTTAACTGGCGACGTTCCGCTGTTATTTCGCTGGCGATGAAATTATTGAATTCCATCAGTTTGTACAGCTCATAATAAGCAATAGCCGCCAAATATTTGATGTTGCTATGCTGCAGTTCGTATGCAAAGTGACTGGCTAATTGTTCTTCCTCCTTTATTTTAACATTTCCTTTATCCAGACCACCGTTATAGAGATTAAGGTTTAGGTTGTAGCCCAAGCCATAGCCATAAGTCTGCACCGGTACATCCTGTGCTGTGGAAAACAGTCCATTCGGGTACAAGAGGAATTTCGTGTTAAGTTTAAAATCCCCCGTAAGAGAAAGGGTGGGCAGGTATCGATCTTTCGCTTCGATAACAGCCAGACGCGCAGCCACCTGTCTGAGCCCCTGCAGCTTTAACTGTTGGTTGTATGTGCTGGCCAATTCCCATATTTTTGCCAGACTCATGGTCTCCGTCGTATCTTTTTCCTGTGCATTGACGGACTGCAACAACAAGATAATACTCAAAGCGGTCGACATAAGAGATAATTGGTACTTCATTTCGCAGCTCCTTTATCAGTAATATCTTTATGTTTACTATGCTGGTGATGAGCTGAATAATTCTTCCAGGCCCGTTTCAATTCATATAAAATAAGGGCCAGATCTCCCATCGGGAATAATGGAAATAGATACATTCCGGCATAATTGAAATGAAATCTGTCAATTTGATCACTGCCTTCTTGCTCGGCGTTGGCTATTAGATCTACTGCTTTATCCGGAACGGATTTTATGGTATTCTTTTGTGTGTTTTTTTTCATGATAAACTTTTTAATGCTTTGCACAAAGTTATCAGCAAGATTACCCGAAGATTTTATATAATTGGCCTAAATTTGGCTGAATCTGGCCAATCCATTAGTTAATTTTTTTTTCGCTATACCAGGGCATGGAAATAGAAAGCCGATAGTGTTAGATTATGCCGCTAGCAGAGGCGCTATGCAGAAGTTTACGTACAATCTGGTTCAATGCAGTTGGAACAAGACAAAGATATCCCTCCATGTTAACGCTGGTACAATTTTTATTGGGCATTCTAAGGTTTATTTCGCAGATTCCACATAAAGAAAGAGCCAAATGTGCGAAACATTTGGCTCTTTCCTTATTATAGTGAAGTAGCTCGTTAATTCAATTTATAGAGTTTAAGCTGTTTTTGTAATTTTTTTCGGGACATATGAATTCGAGTTTTGATCGTACCCTCCGGCATATTAAAGTAACTGGCGATTTCATGGTATTTATAGCCCTCTAAAAATAAACGAAAGATTTCATAATTTTCAGTTGTAAGACTACACATCGCTTTTTCGATGTCTTCAGCTATAAATTTATTAAGCCCTTTGTTATGTACACTCGTATTGGTCTCTTCTAAGCCAATGTACGTATCTTGGATTTCGCTGACACGCTTTGCTTTACGGTATTTGTTTATGTAAGTATGTTTCATAATAACATACAGCCAGCTCATTAACTTGGGGTGCTGCACAAAATTATCCAGGGATTTTAGGGCCCTGATCCAAGTTTCCTGAATTAGATCCTCCTTTTCATCCGGGTCATTTGTGAATTTAGCAGCAAAATGATTTAATAACCCTCTTTTTTCCTTGATCAGTACGTTTAGATTGTAATTGTTCATAACTTTTCCTCTATCTTGTCTATATTGCTATTATTTGAAGTTGATTTCATAAGAAGGTATCAATAAGAGTGCTAGTATATGATGATCTTTTAGCCCATCATCTTCCCATTATCCGTTAACGTAGAAGTACGTTTTTATGGAAAAAACTTAGCATACGGCTAGTTAATGAGCATTTTTTAGTATATTTTTGCTTAAAACATTTAAAAATTAACTAATTAGGATAAAAGATAATTAAGTAATAAGCCAGATGGAAAACGTATGAAGTACGTAGCTAAGGCGTAAAAATATAAAGTATTTGTTAGCGTGCTGCCTAAAAAAGTGGACAACTCCTATCATCTGAAAAGTCGTAAAAAAGCTGCAGCTTGGTGAAATCTTTAGGATAGGCTCGCCGTTTAAATCCAACATAAATTGCCTTTCCTAAAAATAAACCCTAAATTTGATAAATCAACACTTAACTAAGCCATTTCCATGAATGTAGATCATGTCAGACGATTGTTTACTCAGCTTTACGAAGAAAACTGGGTGAAGTTGTATGTGCATGTTTTTCGGATGTTGGATGATCGCGATGAGGCCCGCGATATTGTGCAGGAGATCTTTGCCAACCTTTGGGACAGAATGGACCGGCTAGAGATCCAGCATTCTTACCGGGCTTATCTTTTTCGTTCGGCGCGTAACCTGGTGATCAACCGCATGGCCAGTCAGGATGTAGGGCGAAAATATGAAAGCTATCTTGAGCATAGGGCCCCAGTCTTTGAAATCATGCCTGACGAATTATTAAGGGAAAAGGAATTGGTGCAGCAAATCGAAGATGCCATTGAGCACCTTCCCCGTAAAATGGCACTCATCTTCAAAAAAAGTCGTTATGAACAACGGAGTTATCTGGAGATTGCCAAAGAATTGAATATTTCAGAGCAGACAGTTAAAAAGCAGATACACAATGCATTAACTTTGCTTCGAAAAAAAATACGCACTATTTTCATTTTTTTCTACCACTAAAGCTGCCTTTCCCTGTCTTTCTAAGCAGTAAACACCACAACTGCCCATGAAGCAACTAGTAACTAAACAATTATTATTAAAATATAAGCAGGGCTTATGCAGTGCCGAAGAGATTGCTCTTGTCGAAAGTTGGTACAATGCTCTTTCGAAAGAGAACAATAACAAAGAAATCCCTGAACTTAACCTCACGGTCGAAGATCTACACTTTCAGAATACCCTATTTGCTACCGAATCAGCTGCCAAACGCCGCAAGCGGGCCTATCTAAAGGTAGCCGCCAGCATTGTGGTTCTCTTAACAGCGGGACTCGCAATTTATTTTTTGCCTGACAACCAACCCCTGCGACAACAGCCACTTCCTTTTAGTGTCGGACAGTTTCAGGCCGATTTACTGATTGGCAATGAGCTGATCACGCTGAACGATAAGCAACATCTGAGTAACACATTGGCTGACCTGCACGGACCCCAAAAATGGACTGTTCAGACAAAAAAGGGGCAAGAATACCAAATGCAGCTCCCCGATGGAACCACCGTATGGTTAAACGCGGATAGTAGACTGGAAATCGCCGAACATTATAACCAACAGAACCGCTCCGTATTCCTTCAAGGTGAAGCCTATTTTAAGGTTGCCAAAAATAAAGACAAACCTTTTATTGTCAACGTGCAGGGAACAAAAATTGAAGCCCTGGGAACTGCGTTCAATGTGCGTCTCTATAAAAGCGAGAGCCCAATGTTAACCACACAACTGGATGAGGGAAAAATACAGGTGACAAACGTGGACCACCAACAGGTCTTGCTCCCCGGTCAAAAGATTGAGTTGGACCTGAGCAATGGAAGCCTACAGTTGCACAGTACGCGCAATCAGCCCGATCTTACGGCCTGGAAAAACGGTTATTTTGAATTCGATCAGACCCCTTTACCGCAAATTATGGCCGACCTGGCACGCTGGTACAACTTTACCTATACCCTATCACCTGCATATAAAAATAAAGTCCTCAGTGGCAAGATCAGCAAACAGCAGCCATTTGAGGAAATGCTCCACATCTTACATTTTGCGGGCATAAACTATAAAATCGATAAGGATCACCTCATGCTTATTCCCTGACCAAAATCAACGAACAAACGTATTTTTAATCTAATACCCTATGAAACACTCTGTAAAAGCACTATTATTCATGCTGATGCATGTCAATGGCTATGCCTTTGGCCAGCATCCTACTAATGCGCCTGATCACATTCCATTTAAGCAGCTTGTCAAGTCTATCGAGCAGCGTAGCGATTACCGCTTTGTGTATGATCCCAATGAAATCAATCCGGATCTTGCCTTAATGGTCAATCTCAGTGATACCGATATCCCAACACTGCTTAAACAGGCATTTTCCGCCAAAGGAATCCGTTATAATATTGTTAAAAATACCATTGTTCTGCAGGGTAGCCTAACGGCTAAAACGCAGCAGATGGATGTCTCGGGCCGTGTCCGTAATACAGCTGGTCTAACCTTGGAAGGGGTCAGCTTACGGGTAAAAAATAAAGTCCTCAGCACGGTAACCGACGCCAACGGCCGGTTTAGTCTGCGTGGGCTGCAGCTCAATGATGTGGTCCTGTTAAGTTCCGTAGGCTATCGGAGCAGGGAAGTTAAAATTACGGATGCTGGCCCACTCGAACTGAGCCTTGAGGCTGACCCCGGTAACCTTGATGAGGTGGTTGTCATTGGTTATGGTACCTCCTCCATTCGTAAAAACACCGGATCGGTATCCAGTATCACAAGCAAAGAGATTGGGGCTCAGCCTGTGTTGGATCCGCTTGCTGCCTTACAAGGCCGTGTCGCAGGGCTGAACATTGCTTCCAATTCAGGTCTACCCGGTAGTTCCTTTCAAGTGCAGCTCCGGGGTGTAAATTCCCTGAGCAATGGCAGTAGTCCGCTTTATATTATCGATGGTATACCATTTTCTGATGAGAGCATGAATCAATTTAATGCGGCTAATGGTAAGCAAAGCCCGCTCAGTTTAATTAACCCCAAAGATATCGAGCGTATTGATGTCCTAAAAGATGCTGACGCTACCGCCATATACGGTTCCCGTGGAGGCAATGGGGTTATTCTGATCACAACAAAAAAAGGAAATAATAATGGACTGAAAATTGATTTTAATACGAATCTTGGAGCAGGAAAAGCAATCCGCAACCTCAAGATGCTGAATACCGACCAATATCTACAGATCCGTAGAGAGGCATTCCAAAACGACAACTTTACACCAACAATAGATAATGCACCAGATCTGCTGACCTGGAGTCCAACAGCATACAGCGACTGGCAGCGACAGTTTTATGGTGCCAGTGCACCTTTTTCCACCTACCAGCTTTCATTTTCCGGTGGTGATGAATACACGCAATATCTTGCCAGTGCTAACTTCAACAGACAGGGCGATCCACTTCCCGGTAATCTTAATTATCAACGTGGTGGCGGACTGCTGAATCTTTCGACACAATCCAAAGACCAACGATTTAAATTACATGGTAGTTTTAATTTAAACCTGGACCGCAACAATAGTGTGCCAACGGATATCGCCCAATTTTATAACCTTGCACCCAATTATCCTTTATATGACGAACAGGGAGCCTATTACTGGTTCCAACAGTCCTTACAGAATCCGGCAGCCTATATGGAACGCTCGAGCCTTTCAAAATCAAAATCCCTGCTAGCCAATTTTTCCGCTGAATATGCCGTTCTGCCTGAATTGATTGCCAAGCTTAGCGTTGGTTATAACCTCAAAAGTATGGATCAAACAGCCATACTGCCCCTGCGGGGTTTTAACCCCTTGACAAGTACTGGATCGATGGCTTCTTACGGGAATTCAGATTATCAGTCATATATCGTTGAACCACAGCTTAATTACAGCAGAAGTTTTGGAAAACATGAATTAAAGTTCCTTTTGGGAGGTACCTGGCAGCAACGGGTAAGCGAGGGCAAATACCTGGATGGTAATAGTTATCCAAGTGACTCTCAGCTCGAAAATATTGGCGCCGCTGGAATAATTGTAGTCCGCAACAACCAATATGCAGATTACCGCTATCAGTCAGCATTTGGGCGTATCAATTATGCCTATGATGACAAATACCTATTCAATGTTAGTTACCGTAGGGACGGTTCGTCGCGCTTTGGTCCGAATAATAAATACGGAAATTTTGGTTCTGTAGGTGCTGCCTGGGTATTCAGCAGTGAAGATTTTCTCCGAAACCAGACCATACTGAGCTTCGGAAAACTACGTGCAAGCTGGGGTTTAACCGGAAATGACCAGATCGGCGATTACCAATACCTTGACACCTGGGGAACAGGCCTCGCTTATCAAAACATTGCTGGACTCTACCCTACACGGGTTTTCAATCCCAATTTTGGATGGGAGGAAATAAAAAAGAAAGAGCTCGGTCTCGATCTTGGATTCCTAAAAGATCGTATATTTCTAACAGCCAATTATTACAACAATAGATCCGATAATCAGCTGATCAATATTGTACTTGCCCCACAGACAGGATTTGGCTCGTATTTTGGTAATCAGCCCGCATTGATTGAAAATAAAGGTTTGGAGTTTGAACTGAGCAGCAGCAATATCCAAAAGGATAAGTTTATCTGGAAAACCAATTTTAACATCACCTTTCCAAGCAATACGTTATTGGATTATCCAGGCCTGGAAAACAGCAGTGCCAGCAGAAGTTATGTCATCGGTGAGTCTACACGGATCGTGCGTGGATTCCAATTTACGGGAGTGGATCCACAGACTGGGATAGCGCAATTTTTGGATGTGGATGGTGACGGAAAAATCAGCGATTTTAAGGACTATGTGACTTTGGGGTCGTTGATGCCAAAATATTATGGCGGCCTCAGCAACAACCTGACCTACGGTGATCTGTCGCTTGGATTTATGTTTCAGTTTGTCAAACAGGAAGGACCTTCCATCGGCTATGGGCCTCAGGCCGCGACCATTGGCGGTCTTGCCAACTTGGATGAGTATGTCTTGGGCCGTTGGCAGAAACCCGGCGACATCACCGATGTGCCGCGCGCTACTGCCAACGGAGCCAATGCAGCAAATCTCGCCTACCGCAATAACTATCGGTATTCTTCGGCGGTATGGGATGATGCTTCCTTTATCCGCCTGAAAAATGTATCACTGACTTACGATATTTCTAAATGGGCGCAAAAAATCAATATCAGCAGAGCAGCGTTGCTGTTTAATGCGCAGAATCTATTTACTTGGACAAGTTTTAGAGGGATTGACCCTGAGATGCCCGGTTTCGACCGCAGCTACCTCTCTGATGTTAATCCTTTTGGTGCCGTCCGCACCATCGCTACTCCCTCCATGCGGACTTTTACTTTTGGTGCGCAGCTTACTTTCTAAACGATTATGAAACAATTAAAGACTTCTCTAATGAAAAAATATCTTCTATACAGTCTCATTTTAGTACAAGCTTTGCAATCGTCTTGCAACAGCTTTCTGGAAGTAGACCCGCCCAAGACTGAGGTTGCCGCGGAGTCAGCCTTCAGCGATGCGAAAACCGCCGAAGCAACAGTGGGTGGATTGTATTCCAGTATGAATAATTATAACAATCAGTTTGCCAGTGGAATGATGAGTATTGTGCTCTCGAGTTTGGCAGACGACTATAATTCTGCATTTACCACTTACGATGAGTACAAGTTTAATACGCTCAGCCCGGCTACCTCCTACCTCGACCGACTTTGGTCCCAGCCTTATAGCTATATCAACCATAGCAATAAAATTATCGAAGGGCTAGATGCCTCGACGCTGAGCGCGGCTGTCAAAGCACAGCTATCTGCAGAAGCCCGTTTTATACGTGTGTTTAATTACTTTTACCTCAGCAACCTGTTCAACAAGGTACCCCTGATTACCGATACCAAAGATTTGAATGCTAATAACCAAAAAGGCCCGGCCCCCAAGGAAGAGCTGTATGCATTTATGATCGGGGACCTGAAGAAAGCGATTGCGGACATCTCCGATACTTACCAAGGCAATGAGCGCACCCGTCCAAACATGAAAGCTGTGGAAGCATTGTTAGCCCGAATATACCTCTATCATTCGGAATGGGCCAATGCAGAAGCCATGGCCGATAAGGTGATTGCGGACAAGCGCTATGAACTTTCTCGGGACCTCAACAGCGTGTTTTTGAAAACAAGCAAGGAAGCCATTTGGCAATTGCAGACAGTCAATCTGTCAACCGCAGGAGTCAACACATGGGAAGGATTTAGTATTGTCCCAGTAGCTGCCACCGCGCGAAGTTACTATCAGGTCTACGATGCAACAGTAGCCAGTTATGAGGCAAATGATCTGCGCAAAGCAAACTGGTTAAAACCTTATACGGTAAGTGATAAGACGCTTTATATGCCGTATAAGTATAAGGTTCGGACGGGTACGCCTGTAACAGAATACAATACGGTATTGCGGTTGGCTGAACAATATTTGATTCGTGCCGAAGCTCGTTTGAACCAAAATAAACTCCACGAAGCGCTTGCCGATATCAATCAGATCCGTGAACGTGCCGGCCTCGCTGCGCTCTCACAGGATATGGCTAAAGCCGATATCGCACTGGCGCTCGAGAAAGAACGTCAACTCGAACTCCTTGGGGAATGGGGACATCGTTGGTTTGACCTTATCCGAACAAATCGAGCTGTCCCTGTACTCTCGAAAATCAAAGCAGATTTTGATGTAAGCGATCAAAAAATACCCATTTCGACATCTATTTTATTAACGAATACTCATCTCGAACAAAATGATTAAAATGCTCAAATATACCTTGCTCCTATTTTTGATTCCAACCGGGTTATTATTGCGGGCACAAGTCACTATCACACCAACAAAGGCAAAGGCTGGCGATATGGTGACAGTCCGCTATGATCCCCAAAATACAGCGGCGGATAAGCTTTCGGGTCCCTTCTTTGTTGACTTCAATTATTCCAACTTTTATGAACTGCCGAATCGCATGCCCATGCAACAAAAAGATGGACTGTGGTCGCTCACTTTCAGGCTTCCACCTTATGCGAATTTTTCTTGTTTTACCATTTCGGATAAGGATAAGAAATTTATTCAACAAGCGAGTGACAGCAGTCAATATGAGATTTATATTTATCAACAGGGGAAATTGATTGCCGGAAACTACCTGGGCAAATCCTATAGCATACCTACCCAGCAAAAAACATCTGACCGTATTGGGGAGCTACAGGAACACTACCTGAAAAAGGAACTGCAGCTGTTTCCCGATAACTACGAAGCCAATCTTCGTCTAATAGCGCTAAAAATGAAAGACGCTGAGCCTGAGGACCGGGATAGCTTATTGAGACAAGGCTTAGCGCTTGTTGAGAAAAAATTCCGAAGCAATCCGCTTTTTGAAGGAAATCTAAATAAAGTGACCATGGGTTATTTGATCTTGGGGCAAAACCAGAAGGTAGATTCGATTCGCCGGGTAGTCATCAACGAGTTTCCGAACGAAAAGATCGGGATATCTTATCGGCTGAATAAGATCCTGCGTGCCGAAGATTCTACAGCAGCTGTTGCCAATATAGAACAGCTGCTTAGCCTCAAAACAAAAACGAATAAGGAAGCCTACGGGAGTGCTTACGAATATCTTTTTAGCTATTATGTCCAACGTGGTGACAGTGTACAGGCCCGAAACTACCTTCCCTTGATCACGACATGGGAACAAGACCCCTATAAGTGGCGGTCTTACAGTCGCTATGTCAAACTGATGTTTGACAACAAAATTATGCTAAGCGATGCTTCCAAACTCAATTTATACCTATTGGACAGTATCGCTAATTATCCGGTAAGCCTGATTCGCTACTTTCCGGAAACAGGCTACCTGGTTGCTTACGATCCGCTCAAGGCAGATAAGATCAAAGCAGTCACAGCCGAGACGATGGCCATTCAGGGACTTATTGCTGGCCAGTTGAATCAGCGTCAAACAGCAAAAGCATGGTTCATCAAAAGTGTATCCGACTTAAAATCTGCCCCCTTGCTCACGGCAATAGCCAAGTGCTATCAGCAATGGGGTGACATGCAACATTCAAAGCCATTACTGGAAGCCGCGTACCTTCAGGCCCCCTTTGACCCGGCGATCAAAATGCTTCTAAAGGCAGATGTTGAGCAAAGAGGCATCCAAAGCCCATCAGCCCAACAGGCCTATTTCAACAATTTGGACAAGCAATGGAAACAGCTTTATTATAAAGACTTTGATCAAACCATTGGGAATACAGCTTTTCCAAAGGAAATTAGCATCGTGGATATGGTCAAAAAACCTTTAAGCCGGACAGATTTTGAAGGTAAGATTGTGATTATAGATTTTTGGGCCACCTGGTGTAAGCCCTGCATCGCCTCTTTTCCCTACCTGCACCAGGTGTATAAAAAGTACGCGGAAGATCCAAAAGTAAAATTTGTTGTACTCAACTCAGGCAGTGGCAATAGCTGGGATGATGCCTACAAATGGGCACAGACCAATCCGCAATTTGATTTTCCTTTCTATTATAATCAGGATAAGAAGCTGAGTAGTAAACTTGATATTACTTCTATTCCAACGACGTTGATCCTTGATGGCCAAGGAAATATTCGCTTTCGTAAGGTCGGATTTGAAGGTGAGAAACTATTACAGAGTTTGGACGCTATGATTGAATACCTAAAAGAACGGGAGCAATAAACTGCATGCTTCTCCCGGCCCATCAAACTGCGTTAAGATGTATTTAAAAACAAGAAAAGGGAGCTAAAACTCCCTTTTTAATAGATATCGTCAAAATCACATCGCAACAAATAACTCTTCATGAGGCCGGATCTGGTTGCTATATTCAGAAAATCCATCAACCCGGCTTTCAGATATTTCATCTGAATTTGGCAAGGGCCTTCATCAGATCATTGATACCATGGGCGAATGGGGTATCCGCTATCGGGAGCAGATTTTAAATAAGCTATACCGCTCTCTTGGGGTACTTTCCTCTTATTGAAACGTGTTTGCACAAGCAACGGTATTGAGAAACTTCGAGAAGCACGGGATAAGGACCATTTCAAAAGCAGACGTTGCAACAGCAAATAGCGTCTTATTGTCCCAGGTCTGACCATAAAATATAACCGCTGGATACCTTGCCCATGTTGTCACGATAATTGACATAAACCCAACGGTCATCGACGATATTTTCAATATCCACCTGGACCTGAGTTCCTTTTCGGAGATAATTTTTCCGTGTTTTAGTAAGTCTTGGATATTTATGAAAATAGGTTTTAGCCGGTCTGGTCCGATAGGTGCCATGTGTTCGCAATGTCAGTTGATTATAATTACCGGAAAAATCATCGGTTAGATTCTGCCTGTTGCAGCCTGAAAATTGAACTTTAAGCTGTTTTTCCACAAAAGTCAATTTTAGTGTGCAGCTCGGATCGTCCTTCTCTTTTATAATAGAGCTATTGCCAAAGCGTGTACCTTTCCCAGAAAAGGTGCCATGGGTACCTGAAGGGATATTCCACCAGGCGAAAACATCTGCAACCACAGTGGACTGCATAGATCTGATTACCATCGTACTTGAAGCACCTGTAGCGGTCACAAGCCGATAGGTCCCCGTCTGCCCAATAACGGGAACGCATAAAAAAATAAAAAATATACTGATCAAGACTTTCATGCCTGATATAACAGTATTGTATTTTCTTTTGTTTCTGTTTATAGCTGAATTCATGTGTTTAGAATCCGAACATTTCAAAAAGGCGGATCACGCAATGATCCGCCTCTTACTTTTTTTCAGCCTTCCGACTAAAACCCGTTCACTGTAGCAACTGGGGATACGATTACAATTTATAGGAAAGCGTTGCCACGAAATTTCGTTTTTGTTGTGGATTGACCGACCAGTAACCAATATAGTATTGTTTATCGTTGATGTTGTTCACATTAAAATTAATACGAAATTTTCTGTAGGAATAAAAGATACTGCCGTTCAAAAGCGCATAGCTTGGAAGTTCAAATACACCTGTTACACTATTGTCTATCACCTTATATTTGCCGGCGTAGTTTCCTCCAATACCAATGCCCAAATGGCGAAGTATTCCTTGTTGCACCTGATAGCTGCCCCAGAAGTTTGCCAGGGTATTTGGTCCCTGACCTCCCGGTGCGCGTCCTTCTTCGTTATAGAAATCGTTTCCATTACCGGCGATGATTTTGATGTTGTTGTAACTGAACCCAGCTTTCAAAGACAGTCCAGTATAGGGCTGTGCCTCTACATCAAAATCAATACCTTTACTCTCCACTTTTCCGCCCTGTATCGATCCTGTAGGTGTACTATAGACCCGGTTGGCAACCGTAATATCATATAAAGCCAATGTCGTCCAGAGTTTATTCTTTATTAAATTTGCTTTTGTCCCAAATTCCCATTGATTTGCCCGTTCCGGTTTAAATGACTGTACACCAGCTTTCACATTATTGTCATCATAAGTAATACTGGGAGCGACATTATAGAAGGCGTTCATATAATTGGCAAAGAGAGATACGCGATCCTTTACGGCTTGGTAGACCAGACCAAATTTCGGTGAAAGTGCCCATTGGCTGTAATTGTCATCAGCATTGGAAATTTCCCCTTCTGAATCAAAGTAATCTGCCCGCAAGCTGACCATCAAAGCGAGTTTATCTGTTAGATCCAGGAGATTGGATCCATACACACTAAAAGAACTATTTTTGATATGCGACGGATCTCCGGCCTGCGTTGCTGCAAGCATATTATCGATGGCCTCCTTACTCAATGCAACAGGATCTAATACTGTTTGATTATCGCCCAATGGCCCTTTTATTTCCCCCTGTGGGCTTACGCGCCGTCCTAGCCCCCAGCCCGATCCATTCTCTTTTACATCTCGTGAAAAATAGTCAACACCCACCAAAAGACGATTTCTTAAGCCCGCTATTTTAAAATTGCCGTTAAAATTTTGCTGGATATCGTAGCTGTTTGTTTTCTGATTTTCATTGTGAAAATATTGGTCGAACAAATTCCCCTCGTTACCCCATATATAGGTGTATATTCCATTTGATTTTACCTTTCCAACCGAAACCACCGTCTGGGAATTCCACTTATCATTGATTTTATAGAGGACTTCACCCTGTATATTAGTTCTTGGGTTTTTGATTGTCAGATCATTGCTTGTAAACGATAGCCTGGGGTTTAGGTTGAGTTCTTCAATATTTTTGAAAGTGAGTGGAGCTACCCGGTCCGAATGAAAAAAAACAGGAGCCACAGCCCTTTTCATCGCTAGAAATTCCGTCATTAGATTGACCGTAAGCCGATCGTTTACCTTGTAAGTCAGGGCAGGTGCAAAATAAGCGGAGCGTTTAAATCCGGCATCCTGAAAACTGTCCTCCTGATGTAAAGCAGCATTGACGCGTAAGGCAAGCGTGTTACTCTTATTCAGTACTCCATTAACATCGATTGTCTCGCGGTACAGACCATTGCTACCATGAACGAAGGACATCTCACCGCCATCTTCAAAATAAGGTCGTTTTGTAATCGTATTGATCACACCGCCATACCCATAAAAACTCGCACCGAATAAGGTGCCCGAAGGACCTTTTAGGACCTGGATTTCTTCTACGCCAGCTGGATCCAGAATCCCACTGGATAGACCGGGCAGTCCATTGACCAAATTGCTTTGCGCTTCAAAACCACGCAGGGAAAAATATGCCCCGCCATCTCCACCTCTACCCGTTGATTCCCAGGTACGGCTGAGGCCCGAAACATTTCGAATCAATGCATCATCAAAATTGGTGATTGCTTGCTGTTTCAGAATTTCGTGAGAGACGGTACTATATACTTGCGGATTCTCCAAATTGTTCAAAGGCATTTTCGCTACGGAACTAACTGTTCTGTTGAGCTTGAACGCAGATACCAGTACTTCCTGCAGTTGGGCATAGTTTTGGTTTAGAACGAAATCAACAATAATTGGTTCGCCATTCTCAATGGCCACCTCCTTCTCAATAGGATTTAAGCCCATAAAGCTGGCTAGTACCTGATAAGTTCCAGGTTTTAGTTTGTCAAATTTATAATTTCCATTTTTATCGGTCCGAGCCTGTCTGTTGGTTTCCTTGATGGTTAGATTAACCGACTCCGCCGGATTGCCATCATTTGTTGTGATTTTGCCATAGATACTGGCAGTCTGCGCATTGGCTGCAATTGAGAGCGAAAGCATCGCTATTGCAATAGGTATAGATCTGGTTGCCATAAAAAAAATTATGGAGCCGAATATAGAATTTAGAATTGTTTAAATGAAATTAATTAGACTAATTATAAATAATATCCAGCACTACTATTGACTGAGAAGTTAAATAATCAAAGGCTAACTAAGTATTCGATACTTCAAAATAAAAAAAATCGGCGCTATCTTCTACTAATAATCTTTAATAAGTAGATTTATTGTGTAAATAATTATCCCTTAAAATATAAAATGCTAGTGACCGAATTGTAACAGTTTCGCACCGTACACATTTGCAGGTTATTGGGTTACTTGAAAACTGCCCTGGATCTTCTTCAGTTTTGAATAGATCTCGCTAATCCGCGAAAACGGGAGGCTTAGTTTAAAATAAGTTGCTAGTACATCTTCTAGTTCCTTCTCGCTACCGATTACCCCGCTTTTTTAATGTTGGAAAAACTGGTACATTGTCAGCCGCATGAACAGCTGCCCTATTTACTGCTTCTGATGAATGAAATTGCCGCAAGCCAAAACCTTTCGGGCAGCATCGAAAAGGACGATATCAAGCCATTCAAAAAAATAGACGAGACACGCCTGAGCCGGATTTATCTGTATACGATGGACAACTTTTATAAAGACATCAAGCTACGTGATATCGCCGCGATTGTTTATATGGTGCCCAATGCCTTCTGTCACTATTTCAAATCGCGAACAGGAAGAAACTATTTCGATTTTCTGCTCGAGGTCAGAATTGAACATGTTTGCAAACTCCTGCGGGAAGGAAACGAAAGTGTTTCAGCAATCTGTGCAAGTTCTGGTTTTAATAACATTTCGAATTTCAACCGCTACTTTAAGCAGCATACAGGGAAATCTCCCCTCGCCTATCGTCAGGAACATAGACAGTAGAGTTAAAAAACAGATCGAGAAATTAATAACGCTTCCGGCAGCCGGAACCTCTAAACTTCTATTCTCATTTCAAGTAAATTGGGCTTAAACCCTACTTTGCTATAGGCGATTATCGCACTGTCATTCTGGTCATAAACCTGAAGTCTTACCTCGGAGATATTCTTTTCCTTAGCCCAGCTTAACAATGCTTCCAGAATCAATTTATTGATACCCTGTCCACGGTGCTCGGGTTTTACATACATAAATCCCAAATGCACATATCGGGTGAACTTCTGATAGGGCTTGGCATCGACTATTTTCGCATAGCCAGATCCGACAAGATCATTGTCGACCACAGCGACCAATACTTCTGCTTCAGGTGATTTTATGAGCTCCAGCAGGTCGTAGTAGTGAATCTCACCTTCTTTCAATGTATCGTCAAACGGACGTTCGGCGGCAACGATTCCCTGTTCAAATTCCAATAATATATCAATTTCATGTTCCTGTGCCGGTCTGATTTCTAAATCCATTCCTATGTCTTTTTTGTAATGTGCAATGATACCTACTTTAATTTCAGGTAATAAGCGGTTAGCGCAATATACAAAAATCAGCAACCCAATGAACCTTGTAAATGTCAACTGTCTGTAAATTACCCAGAATTGTATATCCTGTTACAAAAGTAAATAGCACAATCGATTGCGTTTAATTTATTTTCACAATATGAAAGTTGTTTAATAAATTAATATTGAACAATTAAAAATAAATTATGAGAAAAATCAAATTAGTAGCACTGCTCGGTGCTGCATTGGTCTGTTTTGGTTCTTGCAAAAAGACTGTAGAGCAAACCGAGACCCAAGAAAAACTATCGTTGCGGGCGGCCACCCCAGGACCTAACGGTTATGAAGTTCCCCTCGGGGGAAATGCTTTTGTCACGTCGGCACCTACTGGCGCTGTTGAAGTGATCAATAGCAATGGCCTGGCCAACTGGACCAATGCGAACAGCATCGTGAGTACCTATGCCAAGCTCCCACAGGCAGGCACATTAAGCGTAAAAATCCGGGCCAAAGTATTGCCAAATGGGGACAGTAGCGTGGTTAAGTTAACCATTAATGGCGTCAGTAAACAAATCAGTATGAAAGGCGGTACTGTAAAGGATTATACGGTCGGCAACTACACAATGAATACTGCTGGTTACGTCAAAATGGACCTTCAAGGGATCTCCAAAACCGGCGGTTATTTTGCCGATGTTTCTCACCTCGTTCTGAGTGGAAGCGCCACCAACGGAACAACCATCTATAGTGACAACAATGTGGATAACACCTACTACTGGTCACGACGCGGGCCATCCTGCCACTTAAGTTATACGGTGCCGACAAACCAGCAGGTATCCTATTACTATAGCGAAATCAATGTTCCTACAGGTGAAGACAAAATAGGTTCTTACTTTATGGCTAATGGATTTGGCCAGGGCTATTTTGGCATGCAGGTCAATTCGGCCAGCGAGCGCCGAATCCTATTTTCGGTATGGAGCCCCTACAGCACTGATAATCCGGCGGAAATACCCGTTGAGGATCGGATTACCCTTAACCGTAAAGGAGCGAATACCACAACGGGCGAATTTGGTGGCGAAGGTTCGGGCGGACAAAGTTATATGAAATATGGATGGACAAGCGGAAAGAGCTATAAATTCCTGCTCAAGGGCGAACCCGATGGCAATGGTGCCACCGATTTTACAGCCTGGTTCAATGATCCGACGGTCAATACCTGGACATTGATCGCAAGCTGGAAGCGGCCTAAAATAACAACTTATCTGACTAATTTCCACAGTTTTTTGGAAAACTTCAATGCAGACAACGGCTATCTTGGACGCTCAGCAGACTATAAAAATCAATGGGTACGCACAGCATCAGGCAGCTGGATGCCGGTGGTGCAGGCCAAATTTACTGTAGACGGCACCTATTCCAACAACCAGCGTATAGATGCCATGGGCGGCACTAATGGGGGTAGTTTTTTCCTTAAGAACGGTGGATTTTTCAATACCGTGGTTAATCCCGGTACCTTATTTACGGTCAACAATGGAAACCCCGCTCCTGCAATTGACCTCACCACCCTTCCATAGGTACAATACCGGGTAAGGGCTTGCTATAACAAGCTAATCACAAAGGGCGGTATGGCTATAGCTGTACCGCCCCTTTTTGCGTTGTAGACGCTTTTGGTCCACCGGAATAGTTGTGCCAAAAGGTAAACTATTTAGGTTCTAGGTTTGTTCATTCAGAAAATATCAACTAAAAAAGAAATACTATGCATATCAAATTCAAATTTGCTATAGCCCTGGTCACTGGAGCGGCACTGATTTTATTCAAGCGTCATGCGGAAAAAGTTAAAAATAGAAAACAGGAAAAGAAAGCCAAAAATAAGTCAAGAAGCAAACAACCAAGTAAACCCGTCGGTTATCGGCCATTTAAAGATCTAGCTTCGGAAATTAATCCAGATATTGTTGCCATGCAGCATGCTGATCCGCAGGTGGTAACGGACAACAAACATGTCCCAAATGTAAATTCACCCCAGCATGTTGCTTACCATCAAAAAGGAAATAGGCATCATTAGCTGGCCGGATCACTTTAAATTCGGGCTATCATCTGCTGCATTATGTCAGATTTGTGATTATCTTTAACTAAAGTTTTATCCGGTCCTATGACAGAAAATGTATTTAGCCAAGGTGCTGATCCTAATAAGGAAAGAGAACGTCTCGCCGCATTACGACATTATGAGATTACAGATACCCCTTCTGAAGCAAGTTTTGATGGTTTGGTAAAACTCGCCACCGAAATTTTCAACGTGCCTATTGCTCTCCTGTCCCTTGTTGATGCAGAACGCGTATTCTTTAAAGCCAATGTTGGTATGGGTACGACCAAAACGTCTACCCGGGCACATAGCCTTTGTGCACTGACCATCATGGATGAAAACGTCACTGTGATTGAAGATGCGCTTCAGGAAGAGAGTTTATCGCACAACCCAAATGTCATTGGTGAGCTGGGACTTCGATTTTATGCCGGCGCGCCATTAATCACACCGGAAGGCTTTTCAATTGGCGCATTCTGTATTCTGGATAAAAAACCACGGCAATTCAGTCCATCTGAACGAAGTATCCTGGCAGGATTGGCCCGTACGGCGATGGATCAGATTGAACTTAGAAGGTCTGCCCTTGTCAAAATTGCCGATGTAGAAGAGGTCAATATCACTTTGGCCAATATGCAGCAGCGGCTGATTGATTTGAATGGGGAAATGGAAGCGGCAAATGCACAACTCAGTAAAACAAACCTGCAGCTCAACCGTTCAAACAACGTTACAGTATCCCTAAACAAAAATTTAAGAAAGAGCGAACAACGTCTTAAATCTTTTATCAACAAAGCACCGGTCGCATTTGCCATATTGACCGGTCGCGAAATGACAATTGAGGTGGCCAATAATATGGTGCTTTGGATATGGAGCAAAACTGCATCCGTGATTGGAAAACCCCTCGCAACAGCAATGCCCGAGCTAAAGGATCAACCCTATCTGGAACTCTTGGACCAGGTGTTTTTAAGCGGCGATACTTATGTCGGAGATACGGCCCTGGTGACATTAAAAACCGACGGCGCATTCAACGACCATTATTTTGATTTTATTTATGAACCCCTCAAAGACGAGGATGGAAATACAGAATCTATTATTGTCATTGCCAATGAGGTCACCGACAGGATTCGTCAGAAAGAGCGTCTGGAAGAGCTTAACCAACAATTGCAGATGGCTCTTGAAGCTGGAGAATTAGGTACATTTAACTTAGAGGTACCAACGGGTAGAAATTATACCTCAGCGACCTGCAGAAATCATTTTGGGTTATCTGATGGCGAAGTTTTTGAGTATGCCGACTTTATGAATTCAATTGTTCCAGAACATCGGGATATGGTTCATAATGAGGTGCAGGCAGCAATTTTTCATCACATACCTTACCAAGCGGAATACCTTACACAATGGCCCGACGGGTCACGGCACTGGATCAGTTCATCTGGCCTGACCCGATATGACGCTGAAGGGAAACCCGTTAATCTGATAGGTGTCACTGTCGACGTGACCAAACGCAAGAATTATGAAGCCCAGAAAGACGACTTCCTGGGGATCGCCAGCCACGAGCTAAAGACGCCGATTACCAGCCTTAATGGTACTATTCAGATGTTGGAAATGCTAAAGGATAAGGCAGCTGACCCGACGGTTTGCAAGCTGATAAGTATGGCCGGAGTCAGCATCAAGAAAATTACAGCTTTGGTGGATGATCTCCTCAATATGCACCGTATTAGTGTGGGACAATTGGAACTTCAGCGAACAACGTTTTCCGCAGCAAAAATGCTAGAATCTTGCTGTAATAACCTCAATCTACTTGGTAAATACCAGCTCAAAGTCGGTGGTGATCTTGACGCGGTCCTCTATGCGGATGAGCAGCGTATCGAACAGGTGGTGGTCAATTTTATCAATAATGCAATCAAATATGCACCCAATTCGAATGCTATTGAAATCAAGATTGAGCATCTGGATGAGTACGTAAAAATCAATGTACGGGATTTTGGTGATGGAATAGACCCTGCAGTCCAACAACATATTTTTGGTCGCTATTACAGGGCCAATCATGATGGTAAAAAATATTCAGGCCTTGGACTCGGACTCTATATTGCGTCCGATATCATAAAACGGCATGGTGGAAATATCGGTGTGGATAGTTCAATCGGTGGTGGTAGCAATTTCTGGTTTACTATTCCACACGCATTATAGGGATAAATACCCTTTTTGGTAAAAATTAATACGGTCCATACAGAAAAGGCATATGGTTTGCATTTAATCCTCAAAATAAAAATTAAATTGTAGGACATTAACTCGTTAGGGTCTTAAATGTATATGGAAGAAAAAAACACGCATATTGATCAATTAAAACAAACTAATTATAATTCGAACAATGATCTCGATCTTTATCTTAAAGCCTTAAATTCTGCCTATTCAGGCATTATTATTACAGATAATATGCAATATGACAATCCAATTATCTATTGCAACAAAGCATTTGAGACGATCAGCGGCTATTCGCACAATGAGATTATTGGGCATAATTGTCGTTTTTTGCAGGCTCAAGATCGTTCACAGCGCCAACGCCAGCTTTTAAAAGAAAGTATCCAGCGTGGTGAAGAATGTAAAGTCGAAATTCGCAATTACCGCAAGGACGGTACGCTTTTTTGGAATGAACTGTTTATATCTCCTGTGAAAAACGAAGCGGGACAGGTTACCCATTTTATAGGCGTACAAAATGATATCACGGCGCGCAAGAAAGCCGAGCACGACCTTAGGGAAGAAAAAGCACATGTCGAACTCAAAATACAAGAACGAACGAAAGAGTTACAGGAAAAGGAAACTTTTCTCTCCAGTATCATTGAGACAGTCCGGGAGAGTTTATTGGTATTGGATGCCAATTATATCGTGTTGAGTGCGAATAGACATTTTTTAAATTCTTTTAAGGTTTCTTCGGAGGAAACGTTGGGAAAACCGCTCTTTGAACTTGGCAAGCAGCAGTGGAATATCAATTCTTTGAAAGAACTCCTGACACAGATTCTGCCGACCAACAATCCTGTTATCGATTACGAGGTAGACAATATATTCCCCCATATAGGGCGTAAAGTGATGTTATTAAATGCTTATCGCATTGAATTTGAAGGGCATTATAAAGATCGCATATTGATTGCTTTCGAAGACATTACGGAGAAAAAAGAGCAAGACCAGCGAAAAGACGATTTTTTGTCCATTGCTAGCCATGAGCTCAAGACGCCCCTTACGACGATTAAAGGTCTGGTTCAAATTTTACAACGTATGAGCTCAGATCATTCAAATGAAAAATTCGTGAGCACGCTCGATAAGATGTCAGCCTATGTCGATCGCTTAAATCTGTTGATCACTAAACTGTTGGATACGTCAAAAATACAATCCGGTCTTATCGAATTGCATATGGAGCCATTTGATATTGATCAAACAATCCGCGAGGCAATTGATAACATTACACTTGCTGTGCCTGGTTATGAAATCCAGCTATCGGGTACTACAGGGGCCATTGTTCGGGGAGATGAGCTACAGATTATGCAAGTAGTCAATAACCTATTATCTAATGCTATTAAATATTCACCCGATTCAAATAAGGTGGAAGTAAGCATTCACAAAGTTGCTAATTTTGTCAAAATCTCCATAAGAGATTACGGTATGGGCATCAGCTATCAGGATAGACTGAAGATATTCGAAAGATTCTTCAGGGCCAGCCATATACAAAAAAAATTTCCCGGGTTAGGGATCGGGCTCTATGTATCACATGAGATTATAGCCAATCATAACGGAACCTTATGGGTAGAAAGTGAACTCGGAGAAGGTTCTACATTTAATTTTACATTACCAATTATAAATAACGACGAAAGCCATGGAGCGTAAAAAAATAATGATCTGTGATGACGACCAAGGAATAGTAGAGATGCTTGAGCTATTTCTCGAATTAGAAGGATTTAATGTTATATCCGAGATCAACAGCACAAACCTGATTAAACAGCTCACGACGCACCAGCCAGATCTGTTGTTATTGGATTTATGGATGCCTTTACTATCGGGTGATCAGGTGATAAAAATTATCCGAAATACGCCCGAAGTGAAAGACCTACCAGTGCTTATACTTTCGGCGAGTGTCGATGGGGCCGCCATTGCAGAGGATTTAGGTGCGAATGGATTTATTGCAAAACCTTTTGATCTGGATGAAATTACGTCCAAAATCAATGCAATATTAAGTAATTGAAACATTTATCCGGAAGATTAAAGAGGCAATGGTATTCCTTTGTAAGATGACAACGGAGTGCCCATAGGACTACGAAATTAGCATCCGCGAAATCATGATGAGATAAGAGAATTCCGTAAAAACCTTACGGAATTCTCCCGTTCAAAATAACTTGGATGCCCCTTCCGCCCTACTGTTATCCAATTAAGGCAAATTCCTTTTATTCAGCCTTAATTTGAACCTCCCCCGAAATAAGTCCGTTACTTTTCGCTTTTACGACAATTTGGCCTTTGTTTTTGCTTGAGACAATAACCAACGCTTTACCATGAAATGCCCGTCGCGATGTCGACTGAAAACGCGTATGATCTGTTGTATTCCCATTGTCTGTCGCTACAATTTTTGCCCCATTTCCCTCCACCTCAAAATCGATCTTATCTGCTGCATTGGGAACTAGGGTGCCAAATTCGTCCACAACATAAGCATGTACAAAAGAGAGTTCATTCGCCGCCGCACGGAAGGACTTGCTTTCTGCAATCAGTTTGATCCGCTTCTCCTTTGCTGCTGTACGGATGGTTTTACTTAAGACCCTTTTTTCCTGCTGATAAGAGATTACTTCAAGCGTGCCGGGTTCGAATGCGATCTCCTTAAAAACGAGTTCGTAACGGTCTGGATCTTTTTTCTGATCGCCGATCTTTTTGCCGTTGCGATAGAGTTCTACCCGGTCGGCTTGGTTAAAGTAAACCACTACATCAATTTTATCTCCTTTTTTCCAATTCCAGTGGGGTAATACATGTAGGACAGGCGTTGCTGTCCATACGCTTTGATACAAATAATATACATCCTTCGGGAAGCCTGCTAAGTCCACTATGCCAAAGTACGAACTTCTTGCTGGCCAAGTATATGGTGTGGGTTCGCCTAGGTAATCAAAACCCGTCCACACATACATCCCCGCGATGTGATCATACTTTTCCATTAACCGCAAGCTTGTCTGATGGTTTGATCCCCAAGGCGTGAATACATTGTCGTAAGCTGATATGCTCCAGTCCTTGTTGCCCCCATCAAAAGGAATATCCCATCTTTCGGGCCACATACGAATGGAGTCATACGGAAGCAAATCATATTTCCCACGGCTTTCCAATGCCGAGGTGCTTTCCGTTACGATAAACTTTTTTCCAGGATGATCCTGTGGGAAGCTTGCCCATTTCTTATGGTTGTAATTGTAGCCAACTAAATCTACCGCCGCACTCATCAGTACGGGATTGGCTTTGGAAAGCTCATTATTGGCAATAGTGGTTAGACGTGTACCATCCAGGCTATCGACAATCGCCGCCAGTGATATCGGAATAGCTGTACCGTCAGCTTTGGAATGCCACTGCTCCTGTGCTTCATTGCCCAGACACCAGATAAACAGCGACGGATGATTCCGATCTCGTTTGACATGATCCACGAAGTCCCGCTTGTACCATTGGTCCCAATATAAATGATAGTCATAGGGGTTTTTATGACCTTTCCAGACATCGAATGTTTCACTCATCACGACGAAACCCAAGCTATCACAAAGGTCCAAAAATGTTGGGGCCGCAGGATTGTGCGATGTGCGTATCCCATTCACCCCCATTGCTTTCATTATGCGGAGCTGACGTAATGCTGCAGACCGATTGAATGCCATGCCAAGTGCGCCAAGATCACTATGTAAACAGACCCCCCGGATTTTAAGCTGTCTCCCATTGAGTATAAAGCCCTGTTGCTCATCGAATCTAAAATTGCGTAAGCCAAATTTGGTATGCTGTTCATCCACAACCTGACCATCCACAATGAGCTGCATTCTTGCTGTATATTGATACGGGGTTTCAATATCCCATAAGACAGGATTTTCAAGGACTATCTGCTGACCGATAGGATGTAGGCCTGCTTTGACAGCATTCAAAGTGGTACGTTTACTTGCGACAATAACACCTTTAGCTGAAAGAATCGCTGTCAGCAATGTTATCTTTTTTGATTCTTTACGGCTATGCTCAATTGCCAGCGACAAGTCTACTACTGCACGTTTCTCGCTAAGCTGTCCAGCCCTTACGAAGGTACTGTTGGTGCCTATGCTGATTGGATTTCGAATGATTAATTTAACATCCCGATAAATCCCCGAACCAGAATAGAAACGCGAGTTGGGCTGATTCTTATTATTTACTTTGACTGAAAGCAGGTTGTCTCTACCATCCCAGTATAGATCATGAGACAACTCATATTCGAATCCGATATAACCATTGGGTCTTTTCCCTAAGAAATGCCCATTAATCCAAACTTCACTGTTTTCGTATACACCTTCAAATGCGACAAATACTCGTTGGTTTCGCTCAGCTTTAGCCAACTTAAACGTTTTTTGATACCAACCTACGCCACCATCGAGATAAGCAGCCCCGCTACCTGCGGGACTGTTTTCTCTAAATGGCATTTCGATACTCCAGTCGTGTGGTAGATCGAGCTTTCGCCAGCCTTCTCCTTTTCGCCCATCGCTATATTGCTGGTTGCTGTCCAGTTTAAACCACCAGCCTCTATTAAAATCAATAACCTTTCTGGACTGCCCACTTACGGAGCCCGTGAGCATCAATAATAGAAACAGTATACCTATTCGGCTATACCCTATATCAAATAATTGCTTCAACATACATTTATTTGGTCTTTTGAGTATCAGACGTATCTTGGGTCAAGCTCTCCTTGTAGGCCTTACTGATAAAATTAAAAGTCAGCATGGCAGCTCCATCATTCGAAAGTACGGGATCTCGCAATACGGCTAATTGCATGGTATTCTCGGTCAACGACATAATACGGACATCGCCCCAGTCGACGACGATCCCATCTTGTGGTTTTCCATGTAAAGGCGAAGCCCCCGTCATGCGGATGGTTTTCTTTTGGGTATCAATATTAAAAGTCCCCTTCTGAACTTTGCCCAGCATGGCATGGTTAACATTGATGTTTGCGCCACCCTTCAGGTCAAAAGTCATACTCCCATAATCGCCTGCCGGCATCAGCCAGCTATTGCCTTTCCAATCGGGTTCCCAGCTCCAGCTATCGCTGTTTAAGGGGGCGGCTGTTTTGTTGATGCTTCCCCACCAGTCACCGGTGCCGTAAAAATACATTGGACCTTTAAAGTAACGGGAGATCCCGTCAGCATCTAGATCGAGGTACCAGGTTTTCTCTTCCCCGGCCCCGCCCGTCAATAAAGTCCAGGTTTCGTCACTGATAAATTCGGCATACATCTGATCGATTTTAAATGTCACAGGTTCGCCGTAGACAATGCCACCTCGGGTCTCGACACCAAATTTGACCGTGTACTCACCAGGGAAAGGCATTTTCAAGGTCACCTTTTTTTCCTGGCTCCGTCCCTGTGGATGCTCCCATAAAGCGGTGTATTTAGAATCCATCAGACTGGTTAAATACACAATATTGGGATTATTAGCGTCATGTTCAACGGTGAAAGCTTTTCCCTTCTCCAACTGTGCCGATGTGACATCGATGTCCCCCAGTGTATAATTCTCTGGAGAACAGGCTCCAAAGAGTACCATCGCCGCAAAGAAGCAGATGGCATATGTGAATATCTTTTTCATTTTTGTCTAGTTATAATTCAACGGATAGCAAATTCTACTAAGCTTTTGTCTAGTTCCAGCCGGCATTTTGTTTCAATACACCATTGGATAAAGTAATCTGCTTGTTTGGAATTTGCATAAATCCTTTCGTCGTCAAAAAACGCTCCTTAGTCACGATAACCTTCTCCGGCACCGAACCGCTAAGCACATCTTCTGTTGTTTCCAGTGTAGCAGCCGCATTATTTAGCCCCTGCCGCAATACATCCCAATAGCGGATACCTTCAAACGCAAATTCAAATTTTCTTTCCTTCAGAATATTATTTTTTGAAATTGCTAACGATACAAAATTGGCCTTATACGCTCTTTTCCGTACCTCGTCAAAGTATTTCTGTGCATTTGCGGAACCGAGCTCTGCCGCCATCAGCAAGACATCAGCATAGCGGATGACAAAGTAATCCTGGTCTTGGGACAATTGCATATCCTTATCCCCTCCTGTATTGGTAGTGCCATCTGGCAATGCCGTGGGAGCATATTTTTTTATGGTGTAACCAGTATACTCACGCTGGTCTTTCAGATCAAATCCCGTGATGTTCTCGCCATCGATATCAATAATTGAGGCGGTTTTGCGCGTATCCATGTTGTCAAACTCATTGAAGAACTTTTTGCTTACCGTACATGCCCCCCATCCTTGGCCATAAGGCGACCAATTTTTACCGCGCATGCCCAGAAAGACGACCCAGCGGTTGCCATCAACATAGCCGTTGTAGTTCGATGTATTGTTGAACTTCTGTGCAAATACAACCTCAACATTTCCCTTACCGGCATATTTGGAGATATCTAGTGTATTATTGCTTGCATTGGGGATATAACTCGCTGCCGGCCAAAGATTCTTGAAATCAGCCACCAGCGCAAACTGGCCGCTGCTGATAACCTCTTCCAGTCCCGTCAGGGCTTCGGCTTTGGTGATACCGATATCTTCGCCACCATAATAGCCTGAATAAAAGAGATAAACACGGGCTAGTAGCGCTTTGGCAGCAAATGGAGTTGCCCGACCATCATTGGTTGCCGCAGCTGACTTGGGGTAAGCTGTTGCTGGGATATTGGCAGCAGCAAATTTAAGGTCTGAAACAATCAGCTGATAAATCGCTTTGGGGTCCGACTGTGGGATATTCTCATTGGTCGGGCTTGTGAGCAGAGGTATGTTTTCGAATAAACGGACGAGATCAAAGTACATGGTGGCCCGCAGGAATTTCGCTTCCCCTTCAATGCGTGCCCGTGCAGTTGTATTACCCGAAAAATCAGTGCCGTCCAATTTTCCCAATAGCGTATTGCACCTAAAAATTCCAGCATAGTAATCCGACCAGGTGCCGTCAAAGATATTGTTGTCCGATTGAGATTGTGCAATATCAAAACGGTCGATTGCCTGAAATGAGCGACCGTCTGTTGTACCTGTTCCGCCAAAACAATTGTCGGCGGCCACCTCTGCTGTCAGATAGAAAGACTGGCTGCCGTTGGAAGTCGTCCGTTGATAACCATCATAACAACCGACCAAAGCCATGTCAGCATCGGCTACCGTATTATAAAAATTGCTTTCCAAAACGCTTGTCATCGGTTCGACATCCAAAAAACTGGATGAACATGATCCTAAGATTAAGGACCCAAATAACATGGAATGATAGATATAGCTCGTTTTTTTCATGATTTCTTGTGTTTAGAATTTAACATTTAGGCCAAATAATACAGTCCTTGGTCTTGGATAGTAACCGAGGTCGATACCCGATACCCAACCATCGGTTCCATAACCGATCTCGGGATCCATCCCATCATATTTGGTGAACGTGAACAAATTTTGACCTTGTACGTAGAAGCGGATCTGATTGGCATACTTCCATTTGATCAGCTTCGACAGATCATAACCTAAGGTCACATTGCTGATCCGAAGAAAGTCTCCATCCTGAATATAAAGGTCTGAAAACTGCCAGTTGACATTGGTTTCTGTAACGCGAGGGATCGTATTGGAAGTACCCTCTCCCGTCCATCGGTCTAATATTCTTGTGGTATAGTTTGCCTGTTTATTGGCATGATTGCGATAAGACTGTACAATTTTGTTACCGAGGGAGCCGTAGGCATTCACCGAAAAATCAAATCCTTTGTAATCTAGTCCAATATTAAATCCATAGGTAAAATTAGGCATGCCCACGCCCAGATTTGTTTTATCCGAGGCATTGATAATACCATCATTATTCTGGTCTACATATTTCACATCGCCCGGTTTTACATCCGCTTGAAGGATACCTTTCCCGGCTGTTTTCCAAGCGTCGATCTCGGCTTGGTTCTGGAATAGACCGTCTGTTTTATACCCCCAGAAGTAGCCAATGGGCAGACCATTTGCGGCACGGTAAAATTCTTCCGAATTATCGTACAACATAGCTGTCTGTCCGTGGATAATACCATCTTCGGTAGGTATCTGGCCAACCTTATTTTTGTTATAGGCACCATTTACCCCAAGACGGTATTTGACTTCATTGATCTTGTCCGCCCAATTTAGTCCCAGTTCCACCCCCGTATTCTTTACATCGCCCCCATTGATAAAAGGTGGCAACGTTCCGGTTGTCGCCAAAACAGGCGCTGTAACCAGCCAGTTCTTGGTCTTTTTGACATAAAAATCGGCAACGACATCCAAACGGCTGTTTGCAAATTTGGCGTCAAATCCGATATTGGTCTGTTCGGAAGTTTCCCAGGTCAGATTCGGATTGGATAAGCGGCTTGGATAAGCCCCAGCGATATTATTATTGCTTGTTCCAAAGACATAATGCGCTCCGGGATTGGATGAGGTGATACCTGTTGAGGTACTAATGGGCGCTGCATATTGAAAATCAGCGATATCCTGGTTACCCACCTGTCCCCATGAAGCACGCAGTTTGAGGAAGTTTACGCCAGCTAAATTTTCCTTAAAGAAATCTTCCGAAGAAATGACCCAGCCAGCCGACACAGAAGGGAAATATCCCCAGCGGTTGTTACGTGAAAATTTGGAAGAGCCATCTGCCCGTATTGTCGCATTCAGTAGGTACTTTTCCTTATAATTATAACCCAGCCTTCCAAAATACGAGACCCTTCGGGTGACATTTTCAGGCCGCCCCGATACAGTTCTGGTCTCCACCACATTACCCTTTTCATCCAAATGTGCCTGGCCTGTGGTATTGTCCAGATAAGCATGTGCAAAATCGTTGAACTGGGAAAGTAGATTCCAGTTGGACCCCGAAAGGTAAGTTCCCTGGTAACGTAACGATTCCATACCGACCATGGCCGAAAAACGATGATCCGTATTGATATCAAAATCATAAGAAGCGGTATTTGTCCAGGTCAGCGTATGACCTTTGCTCATGTTCTGTGAGGTCGTTGTATGATCTTGGTTGTAGGTGTAGATGGAGAAGCGGTATAAGGGTGTAAAACTTCTGTATTCCGAAGCATAATAGTTAAATCCCAACAATGAACGAACCTTTAGGCCTTTGATTGGTTCGATTTCCGCATAGATATCGGCCAGTAATTTTTGACCATCATTGGCGTTATTCGAATTAGTCATCATCACCCCATATGGGTTGCTGTCCCCATTGTACCAGGGTGAATTCGAAGTGTCATTGAAAGGACTTCCGTATAAGCCATTGTCCGAATACACCGGTGACAAGGGCGAAGTAGCAAAAGCACCACGCAGCGTATTGCTGTACTGATTGCCGACACTGATGCCTCGATTTTTAATGTAGTTAAAGTTGAGATGCTGCCCTATTTTCACAAAATTATCGAAAAGTTTATGTTCCGAGTTCGTTCGGAAACCATAACGCTGGTAGTTGGAAACGTCTTTACCTCCTACAATTCCTTCCTGGCCAATATAGTTCATTGATAAGGCGTAGGTGGATTTCTCATTGCCACCGGTAAGGCCAACATTGTAATTATCCATTTTCGCATTATCCTTGAACATGTAATCCATCCAATTCGTATTAGCCAGACCGTCCATGCCGTTAAAATCAATCACCGCGGCCCCCGAATTCAGCGATTGCTCATTCATGATCAGCTTGTACTGATCTGCATCCAGCAATTTTGCTTTACGCGAAACGTTCTGAATGCCCGTATAGCCATCAAACGACAGCACATTTTTTCCCGCAGCACCCATTTTAGTGGTGACAAGGACCACTCCATTTGCCGCCTGCGATCCATAGATGGCGGCCGAAGCGGCGTCTTTAAGCACATCGATAGACTGGATATCAGCCGCATTCAGGACCGAAATATCCCCTCCTGGGACGCCATCAATGACATACAGGGGACCGGAATTGCCGATTGTTCCCAATCCACGGACGACAACTTTCATATCCGCCCCGGGCTGACCGGAGGTGGAGGTGATGGACACACCCGGTGCTTGTCCCTGAAGGGATTGTAATGGATTCAATTGGTTACGTTTCTGCAATTCTTCGCCTTCAACCTTTAGGTTTGCTCCTGTATTCAATTTTTTCTTTTGCACACCATAACCTATCACCACTACTTCTTCGAGGTCAGAAGATTGTGGTTGTAGGCGGATTACCATATTGGGGCCGGTAATTTTAACTTCCTCCGTTTTATACCCCACGTAAGTAATGGTCAATATAGTCCCTGTGCTGGCCTTCAGTGAAAACTTGCCCGAATCATCACTGCTTGTTGAAATCTTCTGATTCTTTACGCTAATACTCGCTCCCACGATCGGCAAGCCTGAATCAGCCGAAACAACCGATCCTGTGAAGGATTGTGCCCAGACCAAAGAGGTCACGCTGGTCATGACCACGACGGCCATGCCCCTGCTCAACAATTGTTTGCTTATCATATGTCTTGATTTATAAATTGGTTTTTATTTATTTTAATTTGATCCGTACAGCTTTTCCGATATAGGATACTGCTGTTGATTTTTTTGATGGTACATCCAGTCCGACTACGTTCATGTCGCTGATAAAAATGATATTGAACTTTCTTTTGGTCAACATGCCCTCGAAATCTCCCTGACGATCAGCCAAAGACAGTACGTGCGTCGAATTGTCATAACTGAAATCAATGCGACTGTATTTCCCTTTTTCATAATTATAGTTGCTTCCTTCGTCTTCATAGAGTGAAAATTGACCGTTCGCTCCTGCATAGACGTAAAGATCCAGCACATCCGGTTTTTTCTCCGTCGTATATTGCAGTACAGGTCCAATAGGTAATATAGCTCCGGCCCGGACATAGACTGGAATACGTTCATAGGGTGCCGCAACGAGCAGATCCTGCCCACCTGCTATCATCTTGCCGCTGTATAGATCATACCAGCTGTCTCCTTTCGGGAAGTGTATCTTGCGTGAGGTTGCTCCTTTTTCTGTGACTGGATTGATGAGTAAAGATGGGCCCCAAAGATATTGGTCATTGCTGTCGAATCCATCTTTGTCTTGCGGGAAATCCATGGCAAGTCCACGTATCATCGAATAGTCTTCGAAAAAAGTCTTTGCCGCCAGACTGTAATTGTAGGCGAGTAATTTATACCTTAGGTTGATCGCATAGGTCATGCTTTTATAGGCTGGATGATCCGCAGGAGCAATATGGTATGGCTCGCGATACGGATATTGTCCATGCGCCCTGAACAAGGGCAAGAATGCGCCATATTGATACCATCGGCTATTGAGCTCGCGCCATTCTTCCAAATCAGTAGTATTCGGTTTGTGAAATCTGTTTTCGACCAAAAAGCCACCAGCATCCATTGTCCAATACGGTGTGCCCGACATCGAGAAATTGATTCCCCCGGCGATCTGGTCTTTCATATCATGCCATCTGGAGGCAATATCACCGCTCCATGCTGCCGCAGCATAGCGTTGTTGTCCGGCAAAAAAGGATCGTGTCAAGATAAAAACCCGTTTATTGGGATCTGTCGCCCGCTGACCCTCATAGATACCTTTTGCATTTTGTAAAGGGAACGCATTATAATAGCGGACAGAGGAACCTATGTTCGGCTGAAAAACCGATTTGCGCTCGTCCAAATCAATATTGGAGTGAATATCTGGCTCACTGGCATCCATCCACCAGGCATCGATCCCGATTTTGAAAAGATTGTTGTCCAACAATTTCCAAAACCCATCGCGTGCTTCTTTGTTGAAAGGATCATAAAAGGTGGAGGTATAACCTTTTCCGATCCAATCTTTTCTGCCATCGTAGATATTGCGTGGATAGATCCATTTATTGGCCTTAAATTCTTGGTATACGGAAGACTCTTCATTGATTTTGGGCCAGGCCGAAATCATGATTTTAAAGTGTTGGTCATGTAATTTTTTGACCATTGCCCCAGGGTCTGGGAAGCGCTTCAGATCAAACTTTTGGCTCCCCCAGTCATTTTCAGCCCAGTAAGACCAATCCTGCACAATATTGTCGATTGGAATCTTACGTTTGCGAAATTCAGCTGCAACCTCTTCGATTTCCGCCTGCGTCTTGTAGCGTTCTCTGCTCTGCCAAAATCCAAAGCTCCAAAGCGGCATAATCGGTGCCTTGCCGGACAAGTGGCGATACCCAGCAATAACCTCATCCATTGATTCACCCTGCACAAAGTAATAGTCAATAGCATCTCCGGCTTCCGAATTAAAGGAAAATAAGTTTTTACGCGCTTCTGGGATGGGGCTTTGCCAGTTTAAGGTAAAATAAGATTCACCCCCATCTGGTATCCATTCCATCCGGATCCGGTAAGTTTTATCTTTCTGCATGTCCCTTTCTATTTCAAAGGTACCAGCATTCCAGGATTGCCGCCAGCGGTCGGCAACGAGCTCACCGTCTATCCAGACATTCATATAACCCGAATATTTAAAATGCAGTACATGCTTGCCCGTATAAGGCGAAGCAAGGCTCCCCTCATAAATGACCTTACTGTCGGCCAACTTTATCCCCGTTGGAAACTTGTGCTGATCCGTTAGATAGCCATAATCGATGATCGATTCCGGTCGGGTTAGGAATACTTCGTCGGCCTTGTTCCGATTTACATAGGTCGCCGTGAGCCAACCTGGTTCACCTTCTTTTGACAGCAGCTTGAAGGCATTTAAGGGCAGCAACGGCCTGACGTCACCTGCCTTAGTAATGGAGTAATTGTGCCATAAGATACCGTAGTTGTTGGTTGATAGCAAAAAAGGGATCCCGATTTCCGTATTGTACTGCAGCAAAGAAACTTGCTTCCCGCGGTTATAGTTCATGATGGCATTCTGATGTTGACCAAGTCCATAAATCCCCTCTTCGGAATTGACAATAAAGTCTTGGTTAATGTGATAAAATGCATCACCTTGATAACTATTGGCTAAGAAAGAACTTGAATTCCGTTTTGCTTCTTTAAAGATGGATTGTCCCTTCAGATCAAAAAACGCTACTTTGCCACTCACCAAAGAAACGATTGCCTGCATATTGGCTGTTTTTAAATTTACGGTGGAGTCGCTTGAGCTGACAGCCAGTGATTTCACTTGACGACGAAGTGAATCAATGATCACCAGGCTCGTTTGTTTTGGAAAGGCAGCACCGGCCGGAACAGCTGTGATACGCATGATTTTGTCCGTCACCACATCTAAATAGACATCTTGATCAATGGAAGTTTCCGAATTTTTGAAGCTGACTTTAACACCAGTTGGAGTTTTTTCATAATGAGCTTTGTTGGTCTGCCCGAGTCCATGTTGTAGCATGGCGAAGAGCATCAAACCACTTAAAGCATACGTTAAGTTGCGCATTTAAATAAGATTATTGGTTACTATATTTCCCTTGGTTATTACGCGTCCTTTCCTACCGAAAGAACAAATCAAATATAGCGTGCAACCGGTTGTATAAAGGTGATGATTTGTTAACTTTTGGGGGCTATTTTGTTAACATACAAAATATAATACAGAACCTAAATAGTATTTAAGCGGCAGTTTTACAGATGTTTGCGGTAGAATGAGGGCAAATTGCCAAAAGCAGATTTAAAATATTTGCTGAATTGTTTGGGATTTCCGAATCCTACAGTATACGCAATTTCGGCCATTGATAATTTTGAGTTCTGAACCAGATGCATAGCACGTTTAAGCCGGATATGACGGATGTATTCCATCGGCGAATAACCCGTAATGGCAAGCACCTTTTTGTAAAGCCCTACGCGGGTGATGTTCATTCTTTTGGCCAGCAGTTCGACAGAAAGCGACGAGTCACTGAGGTCCTTTTCAATTTCCTTTACCAGCGTACGGATAAACTGTTCATCGGCAGACTCAATATCGGGTTGGGTCAGTTGGACGTCAATCTGTTTTTTATAACGTTTTACCAAGCTCTGCTGCTGATTGAGTATCTGCGACAATTTAGAACGCAGCAGACTGATATTAAAAGGCTTGTTGATGTAATCTGTAGCACCGGCCTGCAAGGCTTCCAGTTCAATTTTCTGATTGACTACCGCCGTTACAATCAGCACAGGGATATGGACCAGCTTAGCCTGGACTTTTATATAGCGGCAAAAATCCAACCCACTCTCCCCGGGCAGGCTGAGATCGGTGATGACGAGATCAACTTGTTGCTTGCTTAAAATCAATTTCGCCTCATTGACACCTTTTGCAGAGTAGATTACGTAGGTTGACCTTAGGGTCCGCTCCAGGTAATGGAGGAAGTCAATATCATCTTCGACCAATAAAATAGCGGGTTTATCCTGCTTGTTGCTTTCGACGGGATCAGTGCTCGTTGCGACCTTATTTAAAGGTAGTTGAACATAAAATGTCGTCCATTGCACATTGCTGCTCAGCCTGATATTTCCACCCAAAAATTCTACATAGTCTTTTACAATAGAAAGCCCGATACCCGTACCCTGATTTAGTTTTCCATTTGGCACAGCCAGTTGCATGTAACGTTCAAAAACGCGGGATTGTAAGTTTTCAGGAATCGCTGCACCTTGATTTTGAACTTCAATAAGCAGAACCTTTCCTACTTCTTGTTCAGTTACTTCGGCATTGAATACCACAATACCGGATACTGGGCTAAACTTGATCGCATTTGACATCAAATTGAAAATAATGCTTTCCAGTTTGTTTTTGTCAAACCAGGATGGATATATGTCTTGGGCAATATTGACCTGTAGGGAGATCTGATTGCTTTGGGCCATTCCGGCAAAGGCATCGAGTTGTTCGCGGATAAATCCCATGAGGTCTCCATACTCCTCATTCAGTTCCAGTTCACTTTTCTCCAATTTTCTAAAGTCCAGCAGCTGATTGACCAATTTAAGCAGGCGGTCGGCATTCTTCTTGATTAAGTTTAGGTCAGCTTTTTTTTCTGGATGCTGTTCTTCATCCAACAACTGCTGTGCTGGGGTTAGGATCAAGCTGATCGGAGTCCTGAACTCATGACTTATATTAGTAAAGAAACGTGTTTTTAAAGCATCCAGCTCCTTTGCCTGTGTTGCCTGTTCCTGGGCGAGGTAAAGTTGATTGCGCGTCTTGACACGTAGTTTTGTCAAATAAAAATAAGCCCATAGGACGGCTAGTAGCAAACAGGCATAAAAAAGAAAGGCCCAGGTAGAACGCCAAAAAGGCGGCTGTATATCGATTGTCAAAAGTAGTACACCATCCGACCAGCTATTCGAATCGATAGCGTGCCGAATATACAAGCTGTAGCTGCGGGTGTCCAGATTGGTAAAACTGGCCCGCATAGTTCCCGGTTCAAAATCAAACCATTCATCACTTAGACCAGCAAGCTGATATTGGTAGAGTCCATTATGCTGTTGCAGATAATCAAAGGTGGAGAGCTCCAGGGAGATGGCATTTAGATTGTATGGAAGGCTTAATTCATTGAGATTATTCAGGGCTTGATCATAGATGACCCGACCTGCAAACTCCTCACCTACTGCTACCCGCTTGTTGAATAAATAGAGATTGGATAACACTGGCAATATCAGCTCACTTTTGTCACTGATTTTTGTAGGATCAATGAAGTTAAATCCTTTTGGCCCGCCAAAAATAAGCCTTCCATCCCGCATTTTTAAAGCAGCGTTCTCATTAAAAACATTCCCCTGTAGGCCCAGTTCCTGTGTAAAGTTGCGGATAATAAATTTTTGTGCCTGCCCCTTACCGACGATCTCCGACAGGCCTTTATTGGTTGAGGCCCAAATATTACCTTGATTATCGACCAGCAAAGCTAGGATTGCATCATCACTGAGTCCATCCGCCTGTGTCAGGTAGCTGATTTTTTTATCATCTATCACATGCAGACCCTCTTGTGTTGCTACCCAAATACGGCCATTTTTGTCTTCCTTTATATCATAAATCAAATCGTTCATGAGTTTTAGGCGCGAACTTCCCGTACTGATATAGCTGATCTTATCATCAGGCCCCAGCAATGCCAAGCCTGTAGCTGTGCCGATCCAGAGCCGTTTTTTTGAATCCTCAAATAAGACAGAGATATAATTGCTGTTGATAGGTTCCCCCTGCCGGGTGTATGTTTTCGAAAAGCGCGACGTTTTTTTATCAAACAGGTAAAGACCCGTGCTCAGTGTTCCTACCCAAAAACGATGCTGACTATCCTCATAGATCTCCCATACACTGTCGTCATTTAGCTCTCCAGGAGCCGAATCACGATGGAAAACCTGAAAATCTTTGCCATTGAAACGGCACATACCACCTCGATAAGTCCCTATCCAGAGCGTATTGTCTGCATCCAGGAATAAGGAAACGATCACATTGCTACTCAGGCTCTTCGGGTTGCCCGGATCATGAAGATATTGAGTAAAAGTCTTCTGTCTAATATCGTAATAGAGCAATCCGCCTCCATTTGTTCCGATCCAGAGATTACCTTTGCGATCCTCTACAAACTTATTGACATCATCAAAAGGGAGCGATTTGGGGAGGCCGGGATAGCTCTTGATTAAGGAGAATAACAATAAGTTGGGATGATAATAACTGATGCCGCCTTTGTACGTCCCAGCCCAGATAATACCTGATTTATCCCGATATAAGGCCGTTATGCTATTGTAAGGTAGGCTTCGTAAATCATATTTGTCATTCCCAACGATTTCGATACTGGTGGTTTTCTTATTGTAGATGTTGATCCCTCCATGATCGGTGCCCAGCCAAAGCTGTCCCCGGTCGTCTTGCACGATATTACCCACAAAAGGATTGGAAAGTTCCTTTTGTAAATGATGAATTTGTCCGTCTTTTGGATCAAGCCAGTAAACCCCGATCGGAATATCTTTTGAGAATATCCAAATGGCGCCATCGCGATCGGTAAACAGATTATAATTAATCAGCTTATTTGGGATTGGTAGCCTGCTGGTCTTAACACTTTGCAGTGACTTGGTATCGATATTGGCGATTAGGCCGTTTTCGTAGATTACCCAGATGGTTTGGCCGCTGCCGGAAATTACATCGGTGATTTTGCTGTCCTTGGTCAACTGCGGCACATTGCGATACGTTTTCTTTAGGTAATCGTACAAGATCAGGGACCGATCGCTATACAAAAGTGCAAAGCTATGCTCATCCAGGGGCCTGATAGCATAGACATCCATGACAGGCAGCTTTAGGGCAGCCAGCAAGGAATCTATTTGTTGAACGATGATACCTGCGCGTTGATCATATACATTCATGCGATTTGCGGTACGAATCCATACATTTCCTTCGGGTCCTTCAAAGAGTCCCGAAATGACATTGCCACTCAGTCCGGTACCTTTACTGGCAGAATAACGAAAATTTGTGAATTGTACCCCGTCAAACCGGCTCAGGCCAGATTCGGTACCAAACCAAAGGTAATTGTACTTATCGCGGAGCGCACAATTGACGTGATTATGAACCAAGCCTTGGTCAGAAGTTAAGGTTTTAAAAGCGTAGTTGTTGACCTGGCCCCAAGCCGAAGATTGCCCTAACAAAAGGAGAAAAAAGAGGTGGAGATACGCGTATAAAAAAGACTTAAGCTGCTGCATTGGTTATGATCTCCCCAATGATACAAAAATTGAGCAAATCCAGCAAGTCCCAATACGCTTTTTAATGCGAACACAATGCACCTTTATTTAAGGTAGCTTATAAAGAATGATATACGGCAGATAACAATTTAAGAGATCCGTCGTGTAAAGACAAGCTTGTTGACTATATGTTGACAAGCTATGCATCATACAATAGAAATTGCATCATAAATAGATTTATGATGCAATTATTCTGCGCTAACGCTAAAGCAGTATTTTGTGTTCCATCAGATATGCCAATGCTTCGGTGACTGCCTGTTCGCTGCTTTTGGGGTTAAACCCCAGTTCAGTTCTTGCCTTAGAAATATCGAAATCCTGTTGAAGGCCTGAGAACATTGCAATATCTTTTGTCGTGATTATGGGTGGTTTCCCTTTTAACTTCGCTGACAACTGCATCAGTCCCGCAATCCCATAGAGCACAAACTTGGGCACAGAAGCTGGAATACGTAGGTTAAGTGTAGGATATAGTTTTTGTGCTATTTTGGTTGTATCAGTGATGCGCATACACTTTTCATTTGCGAGTATGTACCGCTCCCCTGATTTTCCTTTCGTGGCGGCGAGATAACAGCCTTCGGCGACGTCTTTGACATCCACCCAATTGAGTGCAATATTGGTGTCGACGGGAATCTGTTTGGTTAATATCAATCTTAGGATATCATAGGAAACATTCAGGGGAAGAGCAGCTTCGCCGCCGATCATGGCACCGGGCATCACGGAGATCAATTCGACACCCCATTCCTTCGCCAATTTAAGGGCTAGCATTTCTCCGTCATTCTTCGAATTGTAATAGGCATCCCTGCGATCTGGATTGTAACCGTTCGATTCTTTGGTGGGTGTGTACGTATAGTTCAGCGCGGCTATGGAACTTACATAGACGATTTTTTTGACACCTGTTTCAGCAGCGGCTTCAATGGTATTTCGTGTCCCCTGCATATTCACCTCGTAGATCTCTTTTTGTGGATCTTTTGCCCACAATTTAAAAGCGGCACCCACAGCATAGAAGGTTTCGACGCCCTGTAACGCTTTTTTAAATGCAGCTTTATCTCTGATGTCTGCCTGGACGACTTCGCAATTCAGCCCTTTTAGACTGTCGCTGCGGCTGATATTCCGCACCGATGCGCGTACCTGAAAGCCTTTTTCGATCAATAATCTGACAAGGTTATTACCTAAATGTCCGTTCGCACCGGACACCAGTACCAAATTTTTAGTTGACATGTGTGTAGATTTTAAATGTTATGGCAAAGTTCTGCCCTGGCGATTTAAAACCACTTCACAAATGTTACCTAATGATCCGTTTACGGATGCGGCTCAAACTTTTGGGGTTGATACCCAGAAAAGAAGCAATATACTGCATCGGGACGTTGTGGAGCAATTCCAGCTGCTCGGCCATCAGTTTCAGATAACGTTTTTCAGCTGTAAGCGTTGCCAATTCCTTTGCTCGTTTCTCATTGTAGGATAGCGACTGTTGAAACACATAAATACTGAAATCTTTAAATGCAGGTGATTGTTCAATGAAAAGATCAAGATTCCTTTTGCCGATTCGCAGTAGTTCACAGTCTGTGATGCATTCCAAATTTTCATCCGATCGGGTTTGATTGTTGAAGTTGACAAACGAAGTGATAAATCCCGGTGGGCAGTTGATATGCGTTGTTACCTCATCACCCTTATCGTTATAATGAAACAAGCGGACAAAGCCCGATACAACAAAATACAGATAAGCTGGCACCTGCCCCTCCTCCTCGATGATATGGTTTTTAGGAAACTTTACCGGTTCCAGATAATGTTGGCACAAATCCTTTTCCAGACTTGAAAGCGTGACCTGTTGTGTAATTAGTTCAATAAACTTTGTGTGCATCTCCTACCGATTATTTTCTTTTGCAATATAGGGAATAAATCCATGTACCATAGTGCTCTTTTTCTGGAATAGAACCGATCAAGAAATACAATCTCATTCAGATAAACCACAAATCAAAGCGGATACCTATCCAGCTTCGATTTGTGGTTACGGCGACCTGTAATGGTCAGCAGCAAACGCTATCTTAAAACAGAAAGCTGTATTTCAATACCGACTGTAGTCCACGTAACGGAATGGTTTGTCGATTTTCCAGGTTCGCAGTCAAGCTGTAACTGGTGTATAATTTTTTATTGAGGATATTATTGATGTTAAGTTCCAGACTATGTTTGCTTTTAAGTGGTTTGTAACGGATGGATGCATCCAGAAAGCCATTGGCAATTGGATCAAGGGCACTGCTTTGATAACTACCGTAGCTCCAGGTTCCTTTCACAAATAAGTAGGTGCCGACAACATACAGCATACCGAGGCTATGGGTATTTGAGGTATAGCGGTTGGAATTTTGTTCCTGCTCGCCGCTAAGCTTATTCAAAAAAGTGCTATAGCTATACTGATAGGTCAATGTCGTATGGGAGATTCCCTTATATTCAAGCCGCGGACTTAAGGTCATCGTAGTGCCGGTGGCTGCCGCAAATTGACCATTCAAAAGTTGATTGTATTTATTTTGATTTGCAGTTGCATTGAACCCCAAATAAATTCCCTCTTTCAATAAGGATTTGGACATACCCAGTGTCAGACTATTGGTCGTTGTCCGATTATCATAGGGCAGCAATTTGCTGATGATCCCCTGCTGTGTTACATCCTGACCGATTAGATAATCATTTTGTGTCTGTAAATGCGAAGCTGTTACATTCATGTAAAATAAGCTGATTGGCCGTTCGATGTTATAGCGTAGTATATAAGCTTGACTCGAAGTGAAATACAAGGGTGCAGCAAAACTTTTTATTTCCCTAAAATTACTTAGGATTGGATTCGGGTAAAGCTGATCGAGGTCTGAATTTTCTTGATTAAAACGGAGTGATAACAGGAAGTAATCCCTATTGGGCAGGTAAGCCTGCAGGGAGGCAGATGGTGTAAACAACAGTTTCGTTGTTTTTGTCGCGGATCCTACCAGACGATCAGCAATATCCCATCCATTCCAGGTCAGAGGAAGAGCTCCGGATAAGATAAAATTCTTATTTTTCCAGTCCAGCTTTACACCAGCAGACATTTGCTGTTGTTTCCAGCGTAAATTGTTGTCGGGAAACCTTTCGTTATCAAATACAGATCCATCTTTGACCAGGTTTAATGCCGAATTCAGTTCTTTATCGAGATAATTCAAACGGGCAAAATATGTCCGTTTTAAGCGCGTATTGTTACGTGTATAGGCGACCTGAATATTTCCGCTGGTCTGCGGCAGAGAAACGGCTTGCCGAACCTCATCGTAGGGCTGATTTTCATTTAAATAATTCGCCATCACACCGGGTGATACTTCCAGCCGGTCTGTATGCCATTTGCGCTCCAGATCCAGATTAAAGGTGATCAGGTCCTTGTTTTTTAACTTGGGCGTATACTCCATGGATTCGGCAATAAAATTCAGCCGATCCCGACCCCATTGATCATAGCGTGCCCCATCATCCAGTAACCAGGTATGATGGTTTTGGTTTTCGGCTTTAAAATCAATTGTATTTTTTAAATAATAGCGATTATCGTTACCTTCCAATGTAAAGCTACCGCGCCCATAAAATGGTTTTTTTGTGGTATTAAAATAATTATTGTAGGTGACCTCACGACCATCGGCCAACAGATATCTTTGCGTACCATCGCTCATGAGTCGCTCCCTGTCGGCCCATAGATTGCCATTGACGCTGGAACTCCATTGTTCGGAGGATTTATAAAACTGATTCGTATTAAAGGCTACGGACCGGTTGTTGTAATACTTATTTGTCGGTACAGCGGGAGTTGCTGCTGCAATCGGTTCAGTCAGGTTGAATGAGCCAATGGATTCCACATCATTGTTTATGCGTTCACCTATGGAATTATATTGCAGCGTATTTAAAGTTTTATACTTCTTTTTGAAGCTCATCGTATTTCCATTGACGAAGCCATCGAACGGTGCGGCAATACCAATTGTAGCTTCCCCGGACCAGATCATTTTAGCATCTTCGTTCAGAACGAGATTTAATGCGACATCTTCGGAGTTGCTTACCCCCTGTTTGACTTTTTTATGTTCATGATTTTGGACCAGCTCCACGTCTTTTACCGCTTTGGGCTGTATCGTTCTGGTGCCTACGCCATAGCCATTCTGAAAGATATTGTCCCCATCAACATACATGCGGCTGACGGTCTTGCCATTGTGTTTGATGACACCATTGTCGTCCACCTCAATGCCAGGCATGCGACGCAGCACATCGCCGATATTTCTGTCTTCTGCCGAGACAAAGTTATTGACCGCATAACGCGTGGTATCACCTGCGCGGCGTACGGCCAACGGTCTGCTCCTGACTGTGACATCTGCCAGTTGAATAGATTTTTTGACCAGCTCAAAGTCCACTTTCTGGTTCTGGTCTTTATATTCCTTCCGAACTTTCTCATAAGAGATATGACTCACCTCGATCCATTGGACCTTGGACATTTCTTCTTTCGTCAGATGAAATGCATACTGACCTGTACTATTGCTCCTGACTGTATGGAGGCTAATATTGGCATAGCCGATCACGATGGTCGCATAAGCTATTGGTTGCTTGTCGCTGCTGATAGTACCTTCGATTTTCTCCTGTGCAAAAACAAGTGTGGACAGTACGGACAGGTATAGACTGCAAAAGATATCTTTCATTGGGATCCTTAATTGATGGTACGTTCAACCGGGTTATTCAGCTGAAACTTTTGTTTATCTTTTCCGGCTTGCTTCATCAGCGCTTCCGCCTGTTCACGCGTGATCTCCCTTCCGTCCTGCGTCTTGAAACTTACTGTTGCATCAGGCGGTAACTGAGCCATCATTGCACCCAGCTTGTCTGCTTTACTGTTTTCAAGTGCTTTGCGGTATTTCTCATAGGGAAGTTCGGGTAATTTGTCGATCTCCATCAGGGGCATCTTGTCTGTGACCTTATCGAGTCCGGCATAACGAAAGCGAACTTCATTGGTCACATCGCTTGCTTCAAGAATGGCGCCGGGCAGGCCATGCAGCTTCCAGGGACCGACAGGAAAAGGGATTTCTTCGGTAAACCAGGCTTCATAGGTACGGCCACCAAATTGTCCGATAGCTTTTGTGCAGGCATAACCTCCGATATCTCGCTTTTCTTCGGTGATGGCCCAATCTATTTTGTAATTTTTATTGGGGCACACCTTATACAACTGGCCCAGCATGGTTACAAGGCAGGGACGCTCTCCAGTTCCGAAAGGTGTATAGAGATTGACCAGTGCATCCGACTGGTCGGCAGCATCCATACTGATATGGAGCGAGCCCTGCTCCTGATTCTTTTCCATCGGTGCCATCGAATAGAAGGAGCTCCCCTTACCAATGTATAAATACATGGAACGTGTAATCAGGTCTTCTTTTTTTGTAGTGTCAGCAATATGTTCAAAATCATATTTAATAAACATATCCACCTGATTGTCCTGGGCAAATAACTTCTGTGCGAAGAGAAAAAGACCGATAGTAACGGTCAGTAAAAACTTTGTTGTGTTCATTTTTAGTATTTTTATCTTATCAATGCATCAAAAGTAATATGGCTTAACAGCCCCCTTTATAATCGCTTTGTTAAATACTGTTAACTAGGCGCAGGATTGTTAATTACTGTTAAGTAATGTTATGAACTGTTAGCAAATCCCCGTTTTTCGCAGATTTTAGCTAGCATTGTAGTTGAGAATTTTATGATGACCACACACAGGAAAACACGCATTATCATTGCCTTGCTCATTGCCAGTACCATAGCTGTTATTGTGATGCAGCTATTTTGGCTATCCAATGCCTTTCGTATCAATCAGCAAAAGGAGAAGATTATCATTCAGGGGGCAGTCAAAGATGCGATAGATGTCGTTCGCCTCAAAACATATTTCGGTATTGACAGCTCTCTTTCTAAAGAGCAGTCCTCGATTCTGCGTGCCATGGGTGGCATACTCGATCAGGTATCTAATAATGAGCTGAAAGGTGTTGAGATCCGGCGGCAGATCACAAAGGATTCCACAGCAAAGAAAAACTGTGATACCTGTGCGGCCGGCCCGAAGAAAACCGCACATGAATTTCGGATGGATATCGCCGAACGTGACAAGGATATGGAGAAGAAGCTTGTTGATTCGGTCTTAGCGGCCACCAACGGGGGCAAGCGACCCAAGAAAGTTAAAGTCAGTACAAGTTTTGTCAAAGACAGTTTCGTTCAGATCCCTTCGCGCAGCGTCCACAAGGCGGAGTTGCCATCTGCTGATACAGGCTGCTTAAAAAAACAGGTTCAGCCGACAAAGCTTTCATCAGCGGCGCAATCGAACGGTTCTGCAGTTAAGGTTTACGCCGATGATACCGAATCCACACAAAGTAACATGGATACATTAGCCATTGGTCGGCTGTTGGATTCGCTGATCAAGACCAATTTTGAAGATCTGCAGTTGAAAAATCAATTTAAAGTTGCCTTTTCTGCTCTTGCAGATAGCACAAAACAGCGCTTGGATTCCACTAGCCACTACCTTTTGGTGCGGAGTACCATCAGCCCTGTGTATAATGCCGAAATTACTGTAAAACCCGATGTACTGACGAGTTTACAAAGTATGAAATGGCTTTTCTTCGTTTCGTTGCTTATTTTGGGCATGCTTTTTTATACGGCGCTAGCACTCATTAACTCATTCAATCGTGAGAAGCAAATGACCGAGATCAAGAATGATTTTATCTCCAATATGACGCACGAATTCAAAACACCGATCGCCACCGCGAGCCTGGCTGTGGAGCTGATGAGCAAATTTGGGATAAAGGACAACCCTGAAAAACTCGATGAATACCTCAATATCTGTGGCGCTGAACTCAAACGTGTATCCAGCATGATTGAAACCGTACTTCGGCTGGCGCAGGATGATCCTTATATTTTGGAAAAAGAGCCCACAGATCTCAGTCAGATCCTGCATGATTTTCAGCGCCAGACAAAGTCTAAACTGGATGAAGTGAAAGGAACGTTGACACTCACAATTGCCGACGATTTTCCGAATGTCGTGGTGGATAAGACTCACTTGGAAAACATTCTCTATAATTTGCTCGACAATAGCCTAAAATATAGTCATCAGGCGCCCGATATCCAGCTCCGTGTTAGCCTGGAAAAACAGTATTTCAGCCTGTCCTTTCGCGATAATGGGATCGGCATTCCCAAGGACTATGTTGACCGTATATTTGATCAGTTCTTTCGAGTGCCCATGGGCAATGTTCACGCAACAAAAGGCTTTGGTCTGGGCTTATCGTATGTTAAAAAAATCGTGGAGCTACACGGGGGGACAATCCGAGTGGAGAGCTGCCTGGACATGGGGACCACATTTATCCTTCACATCCCTCTTAAATCTTAATCCGTCCGTTATCATCGTATGAACAAAATTAAAGTATTATTGGCCGAAGACGAGCCCATGATGGGTAAGTTGATCAAGGAAGCCTTAGAGCTTCGTGATTTTGAGGTAATCTGGGCTGTTGATGGTCTCAAGGCCTTTTCATCCTTCTGTGTAGTGCGACCTGACATCTGTATATTTGATGTGATGATGCCCTACAAGGATGGATTTACCTTGGCGCAGGAAGTACGTGGGCTAGCTAGCGAAGTTCCAATTATATTTCTGACAGCAAAGTCAACGATTCAGGATCTGGCCACGGGTTTTGAGGTCGGTGCCAACGATTATATCAAAAAGCCATTCAGCATGGAAGAATTGATTATTCGTATGCATGCCCTTCTCAATAGGCGTTCCGCCCTAAAGCACACTGAGGGCAGCGCGGCTGAAGAATATGCTATTGGCAAATACTATTTTAGTTTCAAAAATCTGCATCTTACCATTGGGAGTAAGCAGCAGCAGCTGTCTTACAGGGAGGCCCAATTGTTGAAGCTGCTCGTTGATCATCAGGATGCCGTACTCGACCGTAAGGTGGCGCTGGACTATGTATGGGGGGATGATAGTTATTTTAATAGCCGGAGCATGGATGTCTTTATCAGCAAACTGCGCAAATTTTTGGAAGCGGATCCCAGCATTAAGATTGTCAATATCCGCGGCAAGGGATTTAAGCTGGTTGTTGGTTAACTAATATGCAGTGACTAAGCCTGTTCCCTAAGGAGAACAGGCTTCATGTAACAACTAATGGGGAGTTATTTTGCGTTTTTCTTAGCTGTAACGTCGTTACGTATCTCTTGTGAAAGCGCTTTTGTTTCTTGAAGCGCGTTGCGCAAACGTGTACCTGCAGCTTTGTTGTTCTTGTTGAAGAATGCTTCTGCATCTTTCTCCGCTCCTTCGATCAGAGCTTTCAGTTGATTAAACTTATCCATTTTATAATAATTTATTGAATTAAACTTGTTGCATTTTAGCAAGAATGATGCCTATATTCAACCGCTTTGCCTGTAGTCCCATATCGCCAAAATTTATGGTGAATACATCCTCACCTTTGTTGCCGCTATTGTAGTTATCCAAGATAAGACAGAAAGAAATCAGCAGATGAATTCCAAAACTTTTGTTGCGAGCGCATTGTTCTAAACTAAAAAATACTAAACAGCTTGTTTTCCAAAAGAAAATAAAGGTTTATCGCTCGATTAAAGTCAGTTTACATTTACACTGTTCACATTGACACTGTCAAAGTAAATCATAACAATCAAAAGTATAAAACTATGCCCGAAGGCCCTTCCATCGTATTGATTAAAGAAAATCTCCAGCAATTTATAGGCGAAAAGGTAACAAGCGCCTTTGGAAATGCCAAATTCGATAAAGATTGGCTTGCTGGAGAAGTGTTAACGACCATCAAGACCTTTGGTAAGCAAATCTATCTGGTGTTTGATCAAGCAGCGATACGTATTCATTTGCTTATGTTCGGTTCATACAGTGTTGATGAACAGACCAAGCCTGAAAAGAGTGTGCGTCTGATGATCCAGTTTGAAACAGGCAGCATATTTTTCTATACCTGCTCCGCAAAACGGATTGATAAATCCTATCTATCTGAAATTGACTGGCAGGCGGATGTGATGAGCGATATATGGAACCCGAGTCAGGCTAAGAAAAAATTGAAATCCATGCCAGCAGCTATGGTATGCGATGCGCTGCTTGATCAAAATATTTTTTCGGGCGTAGGAAATATTATTAAAAATGAGGTGCTCTTTCGAATTGGTGTCCAGCCCGAAAGCTTGATCGGCAACCTACCTCCAAAAAAGATAGCGCAGCTCGTCGCCGAAGCACGTCGTTACAGCTTTGATTTTTTAAGTTGGAAAAGAGATTTTGTCTTAAAAAAACATTGGTTGGTACATACTAAATCCGTCTGTCCGAAATGTGGCGAAAAACTTGCCCGAGGTCATTTAGGCAAAACCAAACGGAGATGTTTTTATTGCCTAAATGACCAGAAACTATATTAGTTCAAATATATGTTTTAAAGCACAACACTATTTATCCTGATCAGTTTCTTTTCTTTTCTCTTCTTTCACGATGGCCTTGGACAAAGGCCGCGTATCGGGTGTATTTGCAAAAGCATTACCTTCTTTTTTCAATTCTTTTTCCTCTTCCTTCGCATCATCTGTGCTTTTCTTAGGTTTATTGTTATTTACAGCCATAATTTTATACTTGAATGATTCCTATTTTATAAGCCTTGCTAATCACTTTTATACATAACAATAGCGAGGACAAAATCGTTGGTCTGCCATCTAAAAAGTGTCCTAAAAATTCATATAAAACAAGCGTTCTTATTTTATATATTTGAACAAATTTTTAAAATGATGAAGAAGAAAAAGATTGTGCTTATTCAGGATAACGAAGATATTCTAAATATTATGGATGAAGTGCTGGAAGAAGAAGGATTTGATGTCACTTCATCGTTGACCACCGAACCCATTGAAAAAATTGATGAAATTGACCCCAATCTCGTCATTGTTGATGAGCATATCAAGGGGACTAAAAAAGGAGCCAAAGTCATCGAGGAACTGAAATCTGATCCGGATACCGAGGATATCTCAGCGGTATTAACGTCCACATCTTTTGATTTACCAGCGAAAGCGAACGCCTGCAAAGCAGATGATTTTATTGAAAAACCTTTTGATCTCGATCATATGATTGATGTCGTTAAGAAAAATTCCTAACAGTTTCATCAAACGCGTCTATTGTTCATAGCCTTGGCCCATTTTGTTCTTTTGCAACGTGGGCACTGTGGCCCACCAGCACTTAGTTGAGTTAAGATATTTCCACAATACATACAGGCAAATGGCCCGTCGGTCATAGCGGTATCCACAGCCTTGTAGGATGATGGGAAAAGCGGCAGCCCGTATTTTGTGTCTTCATCCGAATAAAAAGTACACTCATCGTCCCATCGACTTCCAGTACACCTTCCTTGACCTGGCCGAGGTGTTCTACATTCAGGTTGCGCAGCTCAGAAAAAAATTCCATGCGTGAGAAGGTATTGTCATTCTCATGTTTGATATCAAATACACCGTCTTTAACTACGGGCAAGACCTTGCCCTCTAACATCTGGGCTACCTTTTCAGATTTAGACGTGATCCAAGTAATGGTTTTATAAATGACTATTACGCAGATAAAAACAACAACCGAATGAAAAATCGGAATATCTTCCTGAAACATGGGATCTCCAGCTGCCGAACCCAACCCAATAATAATGGCTACCTCAAACAGTGTTAGTTGCCGCACTCCCCGCCTTCCGGATAGGCGCAATATCGTTAAGATCAGCAGAAACATGATGGCCGAACGAAGGCCTATTTCGAACAGAAATGATGTATCTATGCCGCCAGCAAAAATTTTTTCCAAGTTAATCATAACTCAAGAACAAGTAATTGACCTATTCGTTTTGAAACACCATTGTTATTATCCGTTGAATTTAACGCAGAAGGTCGTGCCTACATTCAGTTCACTTTCTACGGTGACCTTCGCGGAGAGACGATTGGCTATACGCTTCACGATGGAAAGACCGATCCCCGAGCCTTCAAAACCCTGTGAGTTGGGCAAACGTTTGAAGATTTCGAAGATATTGGCTTTATCCCGGATATCCATGCCTATCCCATTGTCTTTGATATAATAGCAAACCGAATTACCCTGTTTTTCACTATAGACCTCTACCCGCGGCTGCTCTTTCTTGCTGCTATATTTAATTGCATTTCCGATCAAGTTTAAAAACAACTGATAGAGCAGCGTACGCTCAGCCTGTACCGGTAAAGTTGGCCCCAAGACAAACTCCAGATGCGCAACCTCAAACTGCTGCTTGCAACTTTCCACAACGTTCAGAATTTTTAGTTGAGGATCTATTAACTCCATCTTGAAAGACACAGAATTGGATTGCGTCAATTGGTAGACCTTATCCATCATTTCGGTGATCAATGTTGTGGCATCCATAATATTGGTTGCCATTTTACGCAATAGATCTTTGGGTAGATCATCTTTTAACAGCATCATCTGCGCCGCCAGTTTGATGGAGGACAATGGATTTTTAAGATCGTGTGTCAATGTATACCCGAAAGTATCCAATGCATTGTTTGAGCGCATCAGTTCTTTATTGAGTTGGGCAATCTCACCGCCCCGCTGTGCGATAGCTTGTTGGGTTATTTGGGCGACCTTTTCTACAAAAGCAAGTTCGGACCTACTCCATTTGGTGGATTTACCCTTCATAATTTCGCGCCATGCTTCAAAAGAAGTTCGTGGCGATGGAAATTCTACCTTCCGCCCGGGATCATATTGATAGATCTTTTCGGGCTTGCCTGCCCAGACGTCCTCGTACACATGTTCTTTGCGAAAAAGATAAATGTACCAGGTATTGCTGGGCAAAATATTTATCCGAATAATCCCCGGAAATATGGTGGATTGCATTGCCTGATCGACGTCATAAACAAAATTTGATGTAGCGAATAGCTCATTGTCTGCCAGTTGGCCCAGATGGTGATCAATTTGTTGTTGAAATTGCTCCGTTGGAACATCGCCCCAAGTTTTGAAACCACGGTCATGTTTGATCATCAGGCCATCCGCTCCCACGATTTCCATGATTTGCGGAGCAAAGCGCTCAAGCACCACCGCTATATCATGATTTACGAGTAATTCAGACTTCAGGTCACGCTCCATGACGCCCATGATCGTCTGTGCGACAAGGTTTTCCTTCTGATGTTCCGACAGGTAATAATTTATCGCATATTGAGTCAGAAATGCACATAAATGCCGTTGGGCAAGGTCCACGTTGAGAGGCTTGCGGTTTTGGCAGGCTACCAGCCCCCAGAGTTTACCCTCGATAACAATAGAAAAACTCGCACTGGCGTGCACCCCGGCATTACGTAGGTATTGCAAATGCACGGGCGACAATGCCCGAAGGCTACAACGTGTCAAATCAAGCTCTTCAACCTTGCGCCCCTGCATAGCAATTGTAGGCGCATCAATATCAGCGACATGTCGCGCCAGAAATTTGGTATAAAGTGTCCGTGCTTGGGCTGGGATATCAAATTCGGGATAGCGATAGCCCAAGAGTGAATTCATATCTTCGGCCAATGATTCGGCAATGACCCGACCACTACTGTCTTCCTCAAAACGATAGACCATGACGCGGTCAAAACCAATGATCTGCCGGATCAATACGGTTAATGACTGCCAGGGATTACCATGCTGCTCTTCCAAATATTTGGCATAGTAGAATAAGCGGGTTGCTTTTAAATGATCTTCATTGCAGATCTCGATTTCCAGATATGTTTTTTTGTCATATCGATAGATACTGAGGTAATAATCCACGTCTTTGACACGTATTCGCTCCACAAAACGAACGAATATCTCACCATTGATTTGCTTTTCAATCTCCACGAGATTCCATTCCACCTCCGATGACAATAGCGGTAGTACCCGATCCATTGGCAATCCCAAAATATCCTTCATTGGTGTCTCCAGGAGCTCAACTAGGTTTTCACTTGCGGCGATACATCCACTGTCATCAAAAGTAAATAAGAAACCAAAAAACTGGATCTTACCACATAGATGAATCTCCTCTTCATGGCATTCTATCTGCCGCATACTGCTAATTTTTAGTAATTAAATCTGCTTATAATAGGAAATCTTCCAAGAGACATTTTGTCAAAAACAGTTAAATCCTGCACCCCTCTTCAAACAAATCATATCGATTGCTAAATATATTAAAAAATATTTACCTGAATTAAATCAAACGATTGCTTAAAATTCCATTATCTTTAAAAATGCTATTATTCAGTCCACTAATTATCAAGTTAGCCTTTAGGCTTAAAAAAAGCTAGGTTGGAAAGGAGCCTAGCTTTTTAAAAAAAATTCTTCATGAATGGACAAGCATTCTATAGTTAATTAACAGTATCCAGCTAAAAACTGTTTGAAATAATTTCATTTAATTTAAAAAAAGACCAAAAAACAACAAAAGCAAGTTGGCACGGGGTATAAAAAAGTAAAATATATCAAACGAATTTCAAAAAGCACTTGTTATCTGATTAGTTTCACTAAACAAATAGATAATATGAATTTAAACAAAACATTTTTCGCGTCATTAGCGACCGCAGCAATCTTAGTTTCATGTAACAATCAAACACCACAGGAAAAAGCAGCCGACAGCATGGAACATGCAGAGGATAAAGCTGCAGATGCGAACGAAGAAGCGATGAAAACCTCAGAGGATGCTGCCACCAAAGATGCCGAAGCTGTCGTTTATTCAAATAAGGCTGCGGCCAATGCTGCAATCGCATCGGTTCCTGCTCCGACATTATCAAATGATAAAGCCAAAGAACTTTATACGAAGCTCGGTAAAACTTGGGTAGACCGTATCAATGCCGACTCACATGAGAAAGCAGTGGATAAGGAGAAATCGTTGCTGGATATTAAAAATGAGATCGACAAAAACGCGGTAGAAGGAAAAATTACGGCTACCGACAAAGATAACATCATGAAATATCAGTCCGACTGCCTGGCTGCTATCAAATCTGCACTTTAATACCAACATATTAGATGCTTAAGGCATAAAGGGATATACACTGATCTTAAAATAGATCAGTGTATTTTTTTTGCGGATATAGCGGTCCTCTACTTTTTAAAAAGATTCAAACGCATGCACCAGGAAAAGAAAGCTGCAAGCGTCTGTTTGTTCAAACCCTTACATTCAAATATCCGGTATGGAGAAGGAATAACGTTGGAGTACACACCGTCCTCACAAAAATGGATAAACGGCTTCGTTGTTAAGATGTCTTGTTCCGAAAAGGGGCTATTATCCAACGAAACAATACAATCTGTACGAAGGTAGTTGCTGTCTTTATCAGTATACCCCCCCTGTATGGATATTTCATTTCCATTGTCCCACAAAAAACCTACGATGTCATAGGTCAATTCCTCCAGTTGTTTATTTTCTATCACTAAATAATGCATTGTTCAGGTTTAAGGTTAAAGTCCGTTTTTACCCTGCAGCCAATAACCATGGTGCTTGATTCGGGCATTCGTGTGTTTTTTTATCACTTTTCTAAAATTTTGCACCGAATTCACATTTCCCGTAAGCACAAAGTAAGCATCGGACCAGTCTCCATTTTTGAAAATGGGTAAATCATTGATTTGATCCGGATGAGCAAATACCGTTGCGTTTGGAAAGACAATGCTGTTTTCCAGTCCCAGCAGCTCAGGGATCATATTGTTCTCGGCATCCAGTTCAAAAAGAAACAGATATTGCTTTTTTTGCTCCTGCATCACCGGCAAAAAAGAGCAGGCTAATGCCAGTGATGTTTCATCGCCAAAGAACACGATTTTCTGCGCCGAATGGTCGTAATATTTTTGTTCCGTCCGCGGTTTGTTGAGCGTTATGCGATCACCTATTTTCAGCCGGTTCATATAATCACTGCCAGGACCATGTCCATGGAGATGTGCTATTAATTTTAAGTTGTCTTTTTCGTTGTTTATCTCAGCAATGGTATATCTTCGGGCGTCTGTATCAGAGACGCGAATGTCAAAAAAAGCACCAACCGAAAAGTGCAATTTTTCAAAATTCCCCTGTAAGCTAATTCGTTTGAGGGAAGTAGATAAGTATTCAATGTGGCTTACCTGTACATCGGGAATTTGAGCTACGAAGAGATTCAGGGTATCAAATACCCACTTTGGAGCGCTTGGCATATTCTTCTATTTTTATTCAATACAAAGAAAGCCAGCAGCGCCAGCATAAAAAAGAATGGATAGCTGTATTGATTGGACTAATCGTGGTTTTTACTGCGAAACATTTTAGCACTCATGCCGCATATCTTGGTAAAAAGGCGGGAAAAATAAGGATAATCTTCATAACCCAATTCAAAGGCAATCTCTTTAACCGATTTGTCCGAGTGATAAAGCAATCGTTTAGCTTCCAGAATCACGCGCTGCTGGATATGGTAGGAAACCGAAAAGCCAGTTACATTTTTCACACATTCGTTGAGATAGGAAACAGAAATATTAAATTTGGCGGCATAGTCAGCTGGACGTTTCAACGTCTGGAAGTCTTGTTCCAAGGCGAGGAAAAAGCCCTTGTTGATTCGTTCAAATCGCGAAAGTGAATCCGCGGGTTTCGTATATTTTAGATGTATTGAAATCAGCAGCCCGATCAATGCATTGCAGCTGTCCCGCAGTAAGGAAGAATACAGTTTGTCCGTCGTCCGCTCATATAACTCAACGCAGAGACTATAGCTCTTCTCAATAATAGCAAGATCTTCCGGTCCGATCTCCAAGGGCTCTAAAGGCGAGATGCTCTGCAAAATATTCAGGTAGTCTGCGGGTATATTTTCATTGCTCATGATCAGCATAAACATTTCGATATTTTCCACCTTCAACGCGCGGTGCACCTGGTTGGGTGATTGATAAAGAATGGTGGGTTTATCCGTGCGGTACAGCTTAAAATCTATTTCCATGACGGTCACACCACTTTTCTGCAAAACAAAAAAATGATAATCGTGTCGATGCGCCTGCATGGTTTCCTCATCTTCCCAGAAAGAATCCGGTGAGACTTTCGCAATTGCAATACCATTCCCAAATTCTTTGGGTAGCGTCCTGACGGGGATATCTTTTTTATGCGGCATATCTTGTTTGAATTTTACCATTGATTTTTATTTTGCGGATCAGAATGGCAGTAATAACTCATCCCCAAGGATAAACAATTCCAAACTATCCGCCAAATAGAAACCCGCGCAACGGATCATATTTGGGATACAACCGAAAAAGCGTTTAAAAGCTCCTGCAAAGTGAGTCGGATGTTTGTAACCGACCTGTTGTGATATTTGACTGATTTTTAGATCTGTTGTCTTTAGTAAGGTTTTGGCCCTGTTCATCTTACAGGCGGTCATATAGCTAAAAATAGTTTGCCCCACATACTTTTTGAAGTTCAGCTTTAAGTATTGTTCGTTTGTCCCTACTTCCTTTGAAAGGGCTGAAATGGTATAATTCTGGTCCAGATTGTTTTCAATAATTTCTTTTACCAGAAGCACCTTTTCCTGTTGATCGGCAGCAATTTTAGATTGCGAAGACCGTACATGATGTTGCACTGAATCCAATAACAGACAAAGGATCATACTGACTTTTGCCCGCAGATAAACCGTCATCAGTTCGTGGGTGAGGCTCATCTGTTTCAGATCCATCAGCTTGCCCACAAGAGCCGGGATATGATCTATCAAGCGGCAGTTTTGTCCATCGCTGAATAGGAGTTCTTGACGAAATATCCCTTCCAGACCAACATCACGGATATATTCGTGGTCAAAAGCCAAGATAAAATAAGTACTTTCTTTATTACCAACCAGCGCTAAACTGGGATTATTTAATTGAATAAACAAGTTCTTGTTTTTGTATACTGTCTCCTTTAAACCGTTGTAGTGGATGCCTAGCACATCGGCGAGATTGACGACCAAGGCATAAACCTCTGTTTTTAATTGAACAGAATAATCCCCACAGTTTTTGGTAGCGATCATCCGTAAGCCCTTTAATTGTCGGTCTATCACTGTTGGCTCATCAGCCAGATCATAGCTATCTTGATAAATTTCTTTCTGCGTCATCTTGTTTTCGGAATACGTTACTTCCTTGCGTATAATACTTTTTACTTTTGCGTCGCCTTATTTAGATTAAATATAAACAATTATCAAAAATAGTGTTATCGTTTCAATGGAACAAATAAAATATATATTAACTCTTGCCCTTAGCTGTTCTTTCTATTTCACCTATGCTCAGGTTGCCCGTATTTCCGGTATCGTTCGCGATAATGAGGGAAAAGGAGTCTCCCATGTGACCATTCAGATCAGGAACAGTAAACTCGCCACGATGACGGATGCTCAGGGGCATTACCAATTGGTGGATGTACCCTATGGTGATCATGTGCTATTTATTTCATCACTGGAACTACAGGCAAAAGAAGTATCCCTGCGAGCGCACCAAAAGAATCAGCACCTCAACATCCATGTGGATACAAAGAATAAAAATGACCTGGAAGAGGTCAAAGTAGAGCGTAATTCAACTAAAAGAGAAATGGAGATCGGTGGTTTTGCGGTAGCTGTCATCGAAACAAAAGAAGCTGCACTGCGCAATTTGACTACCAATGAATTGCTCGATCGGGCTGTGGGTGTACGCGTCCGTCAGAATGGAGGCGTGGGATCCCAGATTGAGTATAATCTCAACGGGATGTCGGGCAGCACAATCGGCCTGTTTTTGGACGGAATAGAAATATCTACCTATGGATCTTCATTTAACCTCAATAATATTCCGCCCGCTATGATTGAGCGCATAGAGGTGTACAAAGGAGTACTTCCCTCCCATTTGACAGGAGATTATGTGGGCGGCGCCATTAATGTGGTCATGAAAAAAGATGCGGCCCATAACAATGCGACCATTGCCACGTCATATGGTTCTTTTAATACCTTCAATGCGGATGCAAGCCTTACCCTGCGGGATAAAAAGACCGGGCTTTCATTTCGGGGCTCTGGCTTTTATACCTATACGGACAATAGTTATGAAATGTGGGGGAAATTCTCAAAATACACCGATCGAAATGGAATACTGACCCGGGATTTTAGGGCAAAAAGATTCAACGATACCTATAGATCGGCAGGCGGTCGTTTTGAAGTTGGTTTTACAGATGTGAAATGGGCCGATCAGTTTTTCCTGGGTTATAATATATCGGACACCTATAAAGAAATACCCCATGGAACAACAACAAGTCAGCCTTATGTTGGCCGTTTTTCGGAGTATAACGCCCATGTATTCAGCCTGAATTATAACAAGCGTAATCTTTTCGTCGACAGATTGACGCTCAATGTCAATGCCGTACGTAGCAAGCGTAGCACCTATGTGCAGGATACCGTAACAACATTGTATAACTGGGATGGAAATCCGGTTGTGTTGCACACGGATTTCATGATCGAAAATGGTCTTCCCCCGATTACGATGAAATCACCCAATGGGGCACAACAGGGATTGCCTACGATAACGCAGGTGGACCGCACAATCACAAATGTTCGGTCGAATTTGGGTTATATGATCTTACCCGGCCATCGCGTATCGCTTAACCATAAACTGGAAAAGACCGACCGCGATGACACCAATCTCCTGCGTCCTGTCAATAAGGATCTACGCACGCTGACAGCACTTACCAAGCACATTGTATCAGCAAATTATGAGGCACAAACCTTCAATAATAAATTGAAGACCAACATCCTTGTCAAATATACAGCCAATAGTACGCGGCAGAGCAATCCAAATCCGACCTATAATGCAGACGGATCCTATACCCTTGATCCGGAGACAAAAAAGACCTTTAGCGACAATTTTGGCTATGGTGCGACACTGTCATACAACATTCTGCCAAAGTTCTTTTTGATTACTTCCATGGAAAATGGCAAAATCATGCCCTCTGAAGAGCAGATGTTCGGGAATCTTGAAACCAATATATTACCCAACCTCAATCTTACACCCGAAAAAAATATAAACTATAACCTGGGCTTCCGGTTGGCAAATCTGGATTTTGGCCAGCATAAGTTTTCGTTCTATGGAAGTGCCTTCTGGAGAAACGGCTATGACAAGATCACCCGGCAGACAGTCGATAGTATTGTCACAGACTCTGATCTGGATATCCAGGCATCCGCTTTTGTCAACCTTGGCCGCACACAGTCCCGGGGTGTGGAGGCCGAGCTGATCTATGTGTTTGGCAACAAGCTTAATGTTATGCTCAATTTTTCCAAATTCAACGCCTTGTACAAACGACAATACGACGAAGCCGGGCGCGCGGATGACCGGTATAATCTACAGATTCCGAACGAACCCTATTTTACGGTTAATGCCAATGCGCAGTATCGCTTGGACAATATCTTTCAAAAACGCGCCATCATGAATCTCTATTATAATATGGGCTATGTCGGGAATTACGATATCGCATGGCATCCTTCCGAAGGCAGCCTCACCCCTAGCCAGTTTGCGCACGATCTAGGGCTTAGCTATCGCTTCCCCTCAGGAAAACTAGTGGCAAGCTTTGATGCAAAAAACATATTTAATGCCGCACTCTATGACAACTTTGGTGTCCAGAAGCCCGGAAGAGCATTCTACATCAAACTCAATTACACCATTAGCAAATTCTTATAATAAATAAAAGTAAATTCAAATTTTATACAAATGAAAAAAAATCTATTTAAAACCGTTCTGTTCGGTGCATTGGTTGCATCCGTATCCTTGGGCAGCTGTAGTAAAGATAGCGGAAATCCCGGTGAGGTAGCACCCCCTGAGGAAAAACCTACGGATACAAGATGGATCACCCTGACGGCTGCACTAAAATTGACAAACGATGGCGATGGTAACGGTGGGACAATGGCCTATGCCATTTCACCTGATGAGGCCATCAATCCAGCTTTTGAACTTGATATTTTCAATGGTAAAGGGCTGAAATTTGATTCCCCGAGAACCTCACGTATTCAGGCATCTGCAGATGGTAAGTATTTATACGATATCCAATATACCGGAACTGACGGTGGTATCTTTCAGAAATTCGCGGTCAATGGTGCAGAAAAATATGTAAAAAACGGCAACGAGGTAAACGCATCGATAATTTTGGGAACCTCACCCCGCTGGGTTAAATCAGCTGAGGGGATAGGTATTGGTGTGAGCGCCTCCACGGAGACAGCTTTTACCGGAACATTTCCAGCGGTAACCTTCGGCAGCATTACCTCCACAGCGACTGTAGCTTCCATCAATCTCGATAATCCAAGTATCTTAAATACAGCTTCATTTACGATTCCGTTTACACAGGAGCAATTGGCACAAGGGTATTCCATTGGTCGTATAGATGTGCCGATCATCAACCAGGCAAAGAACAAAGTCTATATCGGCTGTAATATTTCCAAAGTAAATCCGAAGGGTACTCCCAGCCAGAATCAGGAAACAGGTGTAGTCTCCTGGCCGAGCGATGCAGCTAATATTGCCGGAACAGTGACCCTGGTAATTGATTATCCGTCCTTAAAAAATCCAAAATTAATATGGTCTACGCAAAGCAAATATGGTAATAATGGCTACCGTACCACGACACAGTATATCGCCGAAGATGGCCATGTTTATCAATCCACAGGAGCAAATACGACGAGTTATCCGCATATTTTGCGCATTGATAAAAACACGAATGACTATGACAATAGTTATGTATTCGATTTGTCCAAAGCACTGGGTGTTAGTGGTCTTGCTGGAATCAAAGCATGGAAATACCTGGGTGAAGGTAAAGCGTTTGTACTATATGACATTGACAAAAAGGGTGGGTATTTAGCGCTCATAGATATCAATGCAAAAACGGCGACCAAAATTGCCACAGAATATGAGTCTAAATTAAACTTTGACCAACAGCAAAGCATCGCGCATGTAGGAGATAACGTTTATGTCCCATTAACGCCTATCAGCGAAGCTGGCAATGTATTTGTTTACAACTGGAAAACCGGTAAATTGACTAAAGGGGCCAAGTTACTGAATGGTACAGGTCATCGCTATATCGGCGCTTATTAACAAGGTCTTTTCTGACGGTCTTGTTCATTCGGATCTAAAAAGGGGCTCTCTAATTTTATCGAGAGCCCCTTTTTTGCTATTGGATCTATCAAAAATAGTATTAAAATGAATAGGCCAAACTCATGTTGATACGCGTACCATTACCTTTCACATAATTCATATGATTTGACTGCCATTGCGAGATCACGGTATAGTAGTCTTTATTGAGTAAGTTTTCGATCCCCACACGTAGTATCGCGCGTCTATGGAATTGATATTTGCTGGAAAAATTAAAGGTAGTGAATGAGTGAATGGGGCCTGTACCGTAGCTATATAAACCATTGACGGGTTCAAAACGATTTCGTCCCGAAGTGGCTATCATTTGCGTTGTCAATGACCATTTTGAGATTGGATTTACGGTAACGGAAGCCGTAATTTTAGGCGGATTTATACGATCTCCGCCAAGATATGCCTTACTCCCATCCGCTAACTCCCTTTTCCCTTCTGTATACGAATAGCTTGCTCCGATATCTAGGATCGGATGCACACGATAGTTTGCCGACAGTTCAAAGCCATATATTTTCTCAGGTGAGCGGGCGATCTGAGGATTCCCGTCAACGAAAACATACGAAGCTCCCAGGGTAGATGTGCTATAATAAGTTGCTGCCTCATAGGAAAATCGGCCAATATCTCCAGAGAAGCCAAATTCATAGTTATTAGCTTTTACGGCCTTGATAGATGTATTAGTAACCGTATTTTCCTTCGCTGCGCGTAGCACTAAGCCCAGATCAGCGACACTGAAACTTTGAGAAAAACTTACAAATGGCTTGAAGAACTGTATGTTGGTATAACGAAGGCCAGCGTTGAGCATCAATGCCGTAAAGTTAAGATCTCCGCCATTGACCACAACACCGCCGCCGACATAATTACCGTTGACAGCATTCAAAATTCCCAAGGTAGTAAAAGTTGGCACGTTAATATGCACATTTTCCAGGCGGCTACCGGCCTTCAATATCAGATCTTTACCAAAGTTCGTTTTCAACTGAAAATAGGGCGCCAAATTGCGCATGTCCATATTGGGGATCACGGTACGTCCATCGGTAAGCGTTGTATTTGTTTTATCGGATAGCAAATCCAGTCCATAAGTGATTTCACTGGATATATCATTAGACCAACTCAAAGGGCTATTAAAGTTTAAACGTAAGCCCAATTTTTTACTCCTGGTTCCGGGCTGGCCATTTCCTTCAAAAAAATTACTGTAATTGATCAGCGTCTCATAGTCCTGAAAATAGATATTTGCGTCGAAATCAGTCTTTCCGAGCAATTCTTGCGCAGCATACTTTAAGCTTGCGTTATGATTATAAGGTGTACCCTCGGGTTGCCCCGGTCTCTTGCCAATAACGCCTGTCGTGGGTGCATTAAAATCGCCATATTTTCCTGCCTTCGCTATATAGTCCGTATACTGGGTGCTTTTAAAAAAGTTGTACATCAGTTCCAAACGATTTTTGGCGTCAATGCGATAGCCCACCTTTGCGAAAGCATTCCAGTTTTTAAGGTCATTCATCCCATATTCCGGAGACAGTACAACACCCTCAGCATCTTTGTAAAGTCCCGTTTTTTCATATCTTCCACTAAGGACATAATCCCAATGGCCCTGACGTCCATTAAAAAGCTGGCTGACATTATAGCCACCTGTTTGCCCAGGTTTTACCAGAGAAAAGTTACTGCCTATTTCCGTTGTTCCAGCAAATGCTCTATCCGGGTCAGCATGTTTGGTGATGTAGTTGATCAGTCCGCCATCAGCTCCGTTGCCGTAGATGGCCGTTGCACCTTTGATCACCTCCACACGTTCGATCACGCTGGGATCCAATGATCTTATATCACGGGCACCGTCGCGCAGCGGTGTAGATTGAGGTATCCCATCAATCATAATCAGCACGCGCCTGCCCCGAAGTGTCTGTCCCAGGTTTTGTGTACGATTGGTCGAAAAGCCTAGTCCGGGCACTGTAGCCGCCAAGATATCACTGAGGTTGTTACTGATACTCCGCTGGGATTCCAGCTGCTTCTGGGAGAGTACTGTTACCGATGATGGTACTTCATCCAAAGATTCAACACGTCTGGAAGCAGACACAATGACCTCATTGATCCTGGTATTGGACCGGAGTACAGGTAAGATATCGAGCGTATCATTCGGTTGAATAGTAACCAATGTATCAAGCATCTGGTAACCCGTTGCAGTAAATTGAAAGCGATGTGATCCTGCAGGCAAAACTGAAACAAACCGACCAAACGCATCGGCCTGGAGGTTTTTTGTATTATTTATTTTCACTGTTGCATGCGGAATCGCTCCTCCATCCATTGTACGGACCGTTCCCGACAGATGAACATCTTGCCCATGCAACGTCGCTGCCGATAGTAACATCAATGCCAGCGAAGGGATTATTTTATTGCTATTTGTAGGAAAGATATTCTTGAAATCAGTTTGATCGAAAGAGATCGGTTTTCGGTTGTTTTTCATAATGCCGCAAATATAGAATTATTTATAATAATTCTAAATAATTTAAATCAGAATAGATTTATAGCCTGACCGAAGAAAGATTGTAACGACATCCAGATTACGGAAAATAGCGGGCCATATCCTGCTGATGAACGCCACGGTTTAGCTCCTTCTTTAAAGAAATGGTAACAGTCCTGGAAAAATCGCCTTTATAGTAGAGATGGATCTGTCTGGCGCGCAGGTCCGTCGCCATTGAATAATTTGAAATGATGTCGCCCGGTTTTTTCTGTGCTGTTTTCTCCAGAAGGAAAGCAACATCTTTTAAATGAAATACCCGTTCTTGGGCAAGGTACTCTATTGCCATATCCCGTCGCCAACAAAATTCATAGTGGTTATTATTCACCGCATAATTGGTCAGCGCAAAGTTTCTACTTGTCTTTCGTATGCAATAGTTCGCATGTATAATGGCATAGTCTCCATCGGCATCACCTATGAATAATTGCGCTCCAGTCAATCGCACAAGATTAAATTGCATGATGTAGTCTACCGCTTCCTGTACTGTTTTGCATTGTCTAAGCACATCTGTGACAACCTCCTCACTCCGATCCAGCTTATTGGGATCCCGAATAGCCGCAATTTCATCTATTGCTGTGTAGTCCATAAACAGGCCATGTTCGTTCATTCCGCCCTGCGGATTTCTGTACATTATTTTATTCAGTTCCTTATCCTCGGAAAGCTCAGTCCAGATCATATAACCGTAGCTTTTTTTATGCTGTGGGTAATACCATAATCGATAGCTAAGATCAGGAGATTCATCTTCATTATTTCCGATCCAGATATGTTGACCATCATTGGCGATAAATATGGTACATGCGCCGCCTGTCAAGCAATTTATAAGAAACAAGACGATTAAAAAACAACAATAAAATTTTCGTTCCATGGAGGTATAATTTTTTACAAATTTACCCCTGGGCACAACATCTACTGTTCGCGTTTATCCACCCGAACACATTTCATTGTTGTTTTTGGTATTTCTGCGTTATTTATTGTGTATTTATATTTTTTGCCCAGTCCGGAATTTTGTATTTTTATTCAGACATAAATCGTATAATATCGCTCCAATGAATGCTTTTCTGATGTGCTTTTCCGGCGGTGCCTGCTTTCTCTTTAGCTTTATGCTTTTTTTCTATCCACATCGGCAACATGTAAAAGCCAACCGATGGCTTGCCCTGTTTGTTTTCCTGATGGGCAGCTTACTTTTAGAGGTTAGCGTTGGCGATAGTGCACTTCGGTTTACCGATCTCCGGTTGGGGTTCAATGCTTTGCAATTTATGATGGCTCCCAGTCTGTTGTTAAGTACCATTTACTTTGTAAATCCTGCCAGAATTTTTGTTCGAAAAGATCTTTTCCATTTTTTGCCGCTTCTTTTTTTTGTCGTGGTGGCATTACTCCCTGTTGGGGGCGGTGCAGATTTGATGATAACGAAATTATTCCCTATAGGCTCGGCTGATTTTCTCGTTCGTGATCTATTGCCTCTGCAGCTAGCGGTGTATGTCATCTGTAGTTATCTTGTATTGATTCGGTATAAAAAGAATGCCAAAACCACAGCTACTTTTGGAGGAAGTCTGAACTGGCTCCACAATTTTTTATTGATTTTGAGTCTGGTATTGTTGTTTTGGATCAATGATGCACTGATTCAGCTAAATTTTATGCTGAAAGCCATGCCTCTGGTCTATACCAGTGCCGTCTTTTTTATGGCAACATTTTCTAGCCAGCAGCATATTGTTATGGTATCGGCGGACGAAGTGCTGTCTAGTCGCATGGATACGATTGATGATCCGCTGCCAAAACAGCGTAGAAAGGAACAGCGAATGAATCAAGCTACGCTGGTCGGGCTAGCGGAAGAACTGGATAAACTGGTTGCAGAGCAACACATTTACTTGGATAGTGAGCTGAGCCTTCCTCGTTTGGCCGAAAAGCTTCATATCAATGTGCATGATGCTTCTTATCTGATCAATGAAGTCACTGGCCACAGTTTCTACAATTTTATCAATTGCCAACGTGTGGAACAGGCAAAAAGATTGCTGGTTTCTGGCGAGGTAGAAAGGCTCAATATGGTCGGAATAGCTTTTGCATCCGGCTTTAATTCAAAAACGGCCTTCAATACAGCTTTTAAAAAGTGGACGGGCATGTCGCCGACACAGTATGTTAAAAGTTTGGCTAACCCGCAATCCCAAAAATAAAAGAGTCATATCAATGAGAAAACCTTACATATCCAAACAGGACAATATCAATGGACATATTGCTCAAATCGGCGATTTAAAAATATATTATGAAGAATTGGGAGCCGGCGCTCCTCTCCTCCTTTTGCACGGTTTTGGTGGTTGCACTCAGAATTGGCATCCTTTTGTTCCCGAGCTTTCAAAGCAGTATCGACTGATTATTGTGGACCTGCGTGGTCATGGTCATTCCACGAATCCTGAGAACAGATTTACCCATCGGCAAGCGGGCGATGATCTATTTCTCCTACTCGACAAATTAGGGATAAAGCGCTTCTCCGCGATGGGAATGAGTTCAGGTGGGATGACACTGCTGCATATGGCGACAAGCCAGCCCCTTCGTATTGAAGCTTTGGTATTAATTAGCACAACTTCCCACTTTCCGGATCAGGCAAGGGCCATTATGCGCAGAGCCTCGTTTGCCACCATGCCCGAAGAGGTTGTAGAGATGTACCGGGAGTGTGCAAAACGTGGTGATGAACAGATTCATCAACTTATTACACAGTTCAACGAATTTCATCAGGATTATGATGATATGAATTTCACAGCGCAGCTTCTATCCACCATTAAAGCACGAACGCTTGTGGTTCATGGTGATCGTGATCGCTTTTTTCCATTGGAAATTGCGGTAAGCATTTATCATGCTATACCAGATTCTGCATTATGGATTATTCCGGAAGGTGAACATGTCCCGATTTATAATCCCACCATTCCGTTTATCGTAACAGTCTTGCGGTTTCTTAAATCACAAGACTGTCAGTAATCGTTTTATTATTTTACTAGGTATATGGGTGTAGACTTACACTTTGGGGGTAGCATCAGGAGCTGTAGCCAAAAGCTGCCATTCCCATAACAGACTTGTACCTACATTACCGGAATGATCAATCAGACTCTGGGCAAGTTCCGGTACAGAATCTGTCCGCGCCCAGTCACGTTGCAGTTCGGAACCGAAAACCATCCAGGTAATCGGTACCACGCCGGCCTGGATCATGCGCTGAATAGCCATCTCATGTCCCTCAAGGCTTACGCCTCCGGAAGCATCTGTTACAACATATACCTCATAGCCTTCTCCCGCAGCCTGTATTGCTGGCATCGCCAGACAGATTTCAGACCAGAGCGCAGCAATCACAATTTTGTTTTTGCCCGTTTTCTTTACCCAGTCTATCACATTTTTATCCTCCCAGGCATTGATCCAAGTACGATCAAGTGGTTGTTGATCAGGGAACACATCTTGCAATTGTTTAAGCAATAGTCCACCCTTTGATTCGATAACTGTAGTCAACAATGTCGGTACAGCAAATACTTTTGCTGCCTTTGCTAGGCCAACCACATTATTAATAATGGTTTGTGAATCGTGACTGCGCAGACCGGCAAACTGAAATGGTTGATGGTCGATCAGTATCAATGCACAGTTATCTGGGGTCAGAAGCGCTCCCAGTCCCGCTTTTGGATTTTTTTCTGTTGTCATGACATTGAATGTTTAGATGAATTGAAATACTGTTGATTATAGCCCGAATATTCGGGCAAGTAGATGATCTATTGAAATTAAAATATGGATCAGTTATACATCGACGACGGTTCCACATTTTTCGGAATATCTTGGATAATATCCCAATGCTCTGCTATTTTCCCATCCTTAATTCGCCAGATATCCATTGACATTTTTCCGTGGTCTCCCGGAAAATCCTGGGTGTAAGATTGTATCCAGACCAGCTCTCCTTCCGCTGCGATCCGCTTTATGGAGACTTTAAATTCCGGAAATTTGCCAAAGAGATGTGTATTGACCGCATCAACAGTTTCAGCGATCCCTTTACCTGAATAGGGATGATGGTTGATAAAATCGGGATGCATCATCTTTTTTGCTTCTTCAAGATTTTTATCGTTATAGAACGTATGGAAAAATGTCGTAGCAATCTCTTTGTTGGTTTCTTCCTGCCGAAGGTCTCTAGCTGGTTGGGCGCTAACGTTACTGGTGCTTCCGGTTATTATTGCCAGTACCACCATGGTTCCTATCTTTTTCATTTTCGTATATAATTTTATATACCAAAGATGATGAGACCGAAGATATTTAAAAATGATTTATAACAAGAAATTCACTTGATCTATATCAAGTGAAGGTATAATTGAATGGGCTGCAATCCAGCGGATTTACTCAGATATTCTTGCGTACCCTGCTAAAGGTTTCGGGGCTGATCCCCAGGTAAGATGCCAGCATATTTTGTGGAAACCGCTGCAAAAACCCCGGATAGTTTTCGATCAGATCCTTTAGTTTCTCTTCAGCGGTATAATTCATGGATGCTTCTATCCGGTGTTGGGCAGCCGTGGAATGACGTTCGTCGAGAATATGTGCCATTTTAAAAAACAGAGGAGACTTTTCCTTCACTCCATTTAACTGCTCGTTCGTCGCTATTAAGAGGTCACAGTCCTCCAGCGCTTCGATATTGTATTTGGTAGGTTTTGACATTCTCAGACTTTCCCTGTCGCTCATCCACCATCCTTCAACACCAAAACGGACGACATGTTCGTTTCCCTTTTCATCAATCGCATATTGCCGCATTGCACCTTTGACAATAAATGCCATGTATCTGCATATTGTACCTTCATGCAAGAGAAATTGTCTTTTTTTCATGATCTTCGGAGCAAAGGCTTCTTCGATATGCTGAAACTCTTCATCGCTGATAACGCTCGACGTAATTGAATTAAGGTACTGTCTGAGGAATGGGTACATAAATTAGCTATCCTAATTAACTGATATTTGTTGCGCATATTTTTCTAAAGAAGTGACTTCCTAACTCGCCTTTTACTATTTTCCCTAGAATTTGCCTTCACTCCTATTTTATTTTAAAAAAAATAGATTTGGAAGTAAAACTAAAATACAAAAAAACTATTAATTGACACCTCCATTTTACGCTTTTCATGATCAAGCCTAAGGGAGCATCATCCGATGTAATCATCACCTGATTGGGTTGTGTTCCTATACCTGTGTTTTCGCCCCTGCCCCCTCCAGATTTTCGATATGAGCTTTTGAGAAACAAAAAACTGAGCCGTTTAGAAAATAACGGCTCAGTTTGTTTACGGAAATTTGTTTTATAAAAACGTTCTAAATGGAAGTCATAGCGACGGAAGTTTAGCTGCAAAAAATAAAACAATGAATAAAACCATCTTAATCACAGGAGCTTCGTCCGGAATAGGAAAAGCTTCCGCACAATTTTTTTCAGCTAAAGGCTGGAATGTTATTGCCACAATGCGTAGTCCTGAAAAGGAAACCGAACTCATTAATTCCCCTAATATTCTTGTTACTCCATTGGAAGTCACACAACAGCAATCGATCCAGGAGGCGATAGGTAAAGGCATTGAAAGGTTTGGGAAAATTGATGCATTGCTTAATAATGCAGGCTATGGGACCAGCGGAATTTTTGAGGCCATGAGCGACAAGACTATCCGGGACCAATTTGATGTGAATGTCTTTGGTGTAATGAACGTAACCCGTGCCATTTTACCGCATTTTAGGGAACAGCAAAGCGGGGTAATTGCAAATATTACTTCAGGCGTAGGAAAAATTCCCTTTCCGTTGGTATCTGTATATGTTGCGTCAAAATATGCGATAGAGGGATTTTCAGAATCATTGGCATACGAACTGGATTCCCAAAATATCAAAGTTAAAATTATCGAGCCCGGTTATACCGAGACCAACTTCCAGCAACGTGCCTTTTCAGATTCGGAACCCACAGTTAATCCTGCACATTACACTGATTTCCTTAACGAAACGAATGCCCTATTCAACAGTTTAGGCAGTGAAAATATCGCCTCGGCACAGCAGGTAGCCGAAACTATTTTTAATGCCATAACTGACGGAACACAGCAACTGCGTTACATCGCTGGCCCTGACATTGTCTCAATGATTGAGGCGCGGGACAATAAAACAGAGCAGGACTATGTGGAATTTCTACGGGGTATGTTTGCTCCCAACGGTTTTGGAAATAGAAAATAAGGGTTCGGACATCAAGATTGCTTACTACACCGTAAGCAGTCTTGTTGTTGCTATAGACCGCTCAACGGATGTCAATATCATTGTCAATTCCGCATGCATTTGCCTGCTTAAAACCAGGATCCACTAGCTACAATCACTCTTCCGAGGCAATGTTAATAACTGAATAAAAATATTTAATTTATTCTACAACAATGTATTGTTTTAAACGTTTTATAACCATAAACAATACTTAAATTATGAGAAATTTTAAGAAAGAAGCAATTTACTTTTTTGGCTTTGGAGTGGCAGCCCTTCTCCTGTCTGCATCAATCACCTCCTGTACCAAAGACAATACGGTGCTTTATGCGGTTAATGATACAGCAGATTATCTGGAAAATCTCCGCAATTACAAAAAGAGCGATCATCAGATTATGGCCGGTTATTTTCGTACCTGGCGGGACAAGGCGACAGACCCCGCTACGAATAAGACATCCATGAAAGAACTACCGGACAGTTTGGACATTGCCTTTGTCTTTCCGGACTACACACCGCCGACCAATGCATTCTGGGATTCGTTGAAAACCTCCTATGTCCCTCATTTACGAGCTCGCGGTACCAAGGTGGTCATGACGGCAGATATTGGGGCCACATTGGATAAAAGCTTTCCCAATACGCCTGCGGGTTATGAGGCCCTCGCTACTAAAATTATAAGCGAAAAAATCACGGCCTATAATCTGGATGGTATTGATTTTGATGTCGAACGTTCACTCAATACCGAAGATCTACAACGCGCTACTGGCGTTTTTACGGCACTTTCAAAATCTCTCGGACCGAAATCCGGCACTGGACAACTGTTGATCTACGATACCAATCAAGAGGGCAACACCCCCCTATTTACCGCAGTCCATGCTTTAGTGGATTATGTATTGGTGCAGTCTTATGGGCGTTCGGTAAGCGGTTTGCAAAACACCTTCAATTCGTATGCGGGCAAAATCCTTCCCAATCAATATCTGATCGGTTTTTCTTTTTATGAAGAAAATGGCGCAAATTGGGGTGATGTCACCTCGCCGTTGGCAAATAGTAGAGCATATAAGTACAGCAACTGGAACCCCACGCAAGGGAAAAAAGCAGGTGTATTTAGTTATGCGATAGATCGCGATGGTGTTCCTTACGGACAAAATCAGATCGTGCCGACCAATTATCCCGTTACCAAACAGTTGATTTCATTGGTCAATCCATAAAAGTTAGATGCTGTTGCGAGAGCGTGATTCTATTACAAAAGAAGCATTTTGTCGATCGACAAAATGCTTCTTTTTCGTTTATTGATTTTCGTAAACATCTGTGTGCGAGAAACTAGGATCAACAAATGCACCGCAGCGTATGATACCATAGGTTGTGAATTATTCCGCACGCAGTCGCTCCACAGGATTTGTCCGTGCTGCCCGATAAATCCTTGTTCCGATAATTAAACAGCAACATAGCACTAGGATCAGCAATGTGCCGATATAAGGTTCGGGACCTGCCGGCGAGTGATAATGATAGATCACCTGAAAAATGAATTTGCTGGTAAACAGATAGCCCAGCGCTGAACCCACAACAAATGCGATCAGGAGAATGCGGATAAACTCTTTACTGATCAACTGGATGATCTGTGTTATCGAGGCCCCAAGGACCTTACGGACCCCGATTTCCCGGTTTCTTTTATCTATATTCAATGAAATTTGCGCAAATAGTCCGGAGGCTGACAAGAGTAAAGTGACCACTGCCAGAAAGAATGCGATGGATTTAAACGCGTCGGTCATTCGGATTTCTTTCTCAATCACATCCGACTGTAAGTATGCACGGTAAGGCACATTGGGCATTAATCGGTTCCACGTTGACTGTAGGTATTTATTTACCGTCACAAGCTTATCCTGATCTGTACGGATAACCAAGGACTTATAATTATCGGGGGGCGCCAGACGTAGTACACAGGGCGGTACAAGTTCATGCAGACCGTATTCTTTATAATCATTGACCACACCCACAATGGTGTAACGGACACTATCCAGTGTTACTTGCTGACCGATGGCCTGTTTTAGCTGCAAGCGCTGCACAAAAGTTTCGTTGACAATAATGGACTCGTCCGCATCCGTTCCGGTTTTGAAAAAATGTCGGCCCTGTAACAGGCGAACGCCCATCGTGTTGAGGTAATCTTCGCCTCCAACGCGTGCAACCTGCGTCTGTATGTTATCTTTTCCCACCAGGGCGGTTTGTGTGTAGGAACTTTCGCCGATCTGCTCCGTTGTGCCGGCCAGGTCTCTGATCATCGGATTCTGTCGGATCGCGGAGCTGAATAAGGTATACTCCTGGGGAGTATTGATGGCGACAACTGCGACCTCATTGATCGCATAACCAAAATCAACCTTTTGCTGGAATCTTGCATTTTTGGCCATCACAATACCAACGACCAGCGCAAAACAGGATAAGCTAAACTGTGCGATAAGCAAAAAGCGTGTAAAGCGGCTCGATGCACCTAAGGCAGTTTTACCTTTCAGGATCGACACTGGCTGGAATGATGTAATATACAGCGCAGGATATAAGCCCGAAAGGATTGCACAGACAGCCGGTACGCAGATCAGAAATAACCAAAAACCAAAATCAGCGCCGTAATCTGGAGAAAGATCAAGACCAGTAAGCTGGTTGACCGTCGGTAACAATAACTGAACAAAAAGTAAGGCCAACACTGCCGCCGAGAGGCACAGGATCATATTCTCGGTCAGAAATTGCCAGACCAGCTGCCTTCTGACACCACCGATTACTTTACGGATACCGATCTCCTTCAGCCTGCTGCTTGCAAAAGCAATGGAAACATTGGTAAAGTTGAAACAGGTAATCAGCAGTATCAACAGTGACATTACTGCGGGAACAATCACCAGTACACCGCGCGGATTTGTGTTCAGCTGGCTTCCGTGGATGTATCCGGGCATATCAATATCCGAGCTGGTTGCCAGTTCGGAAAAAGGCTGTAGGGTAAAACCCGAAATACGTTGATCCTGATGATGCTGGTTGTTAAGTGCAATGTAGCGGTTCAGGTCAGCAACGACCGAAGTGGCACTTTGACCATTAGACAATTCAACGAATGTCGTGATAGCATTTGGGCGCGTCCAGTCGTCTGCGGCAGGAAGACCGTACCTACCCCCATTGTCAAAGGCGGTAATGAGATCAAACTGAATGCTCGAGTTGGCCGGAATCTGCTCCGTCACAGCAGCAATTGTATAGACATTGAGCGTACCGTCCGCACCGATCAGTGTCACCGACTGCCCTACAGCAATCTGTTTTGGAAAATATTTATCAGCAAGTGCCGCACTTATGATCAATTGATTAGGCTGGTCAAAACCGGATAGATTTCCATCCCGCAAAGGAAAATTAAATAGGTCAAAAAGAGCTCTATCCGTAAAATGAATATGTTCGTCAAAAGTGTGCTCCCCAATTTTGACCACGACAGATGTGTTACTCAGCCGCGCAGTCCGTCCTGCGCCGTGTTTTTCTTTTAGCATGGCATCGGCAACCGGAGCCGGTACAGTAGCCCATGGCTGTTTGTCCCCTTCCACCATACGGATGCTGTTGAGCCGGAAAACAGGCTTCTCGCTTTTTTGGGTTTTGTCAAAGTTTGTCCTATAGTTGTAATTTAGATAGGATAATATACAGCAGGCAATGGCGAACCCCAAACCTAACATATTAAGCGTCACATAGACTTTGTTGTGCCAGAGTATTCGGATGGCAATCTTCAGGTAATTGGAGAACATACGATCATTTTAGTTACTGCTTGCCAAATACCATACCAGTAGCTAGCTAATCTCAATTTATGCCGCCTTTGGTCAATTATGGACTATTTTAGCTTTTTTATGGAAAGCCCATTGTACGCATACGGACAGTTTAACAAAAACACTGTTCAGATACGTACACTAACTACAGCCATTGCGGCCTATTCGTGCATCAGGAAAAAAGAAAAGCAAAACTTTTATACCAGCTTTCTTGTCCTATTGCAAAGTAAGAATAAACTTTGACTGTTGCAGATACCATACCTTTCAAGCCGATCAATCCCTATTCAAGCCCATCCTTCTTAACAGCGTACTTAATTAAAGATAAGCAATGAATTTAAAACGTATTTTTGGAGCTGTCCTGACCATCTTAGGTATTACAGGGCTAGGTTATGTCGGGTATGAAATCATACAAAAAAATAGTGATTATACCACATTGATTGTGATTGGTGTACTTGGGCTGCTTTTTTTCTATTCAGGGATCAGCCTGGTCCGGAATACCAAGGACGAGGCCTAATTTCATTTTTAGTATATATGGTATGAAAAAGATTGAGTTTGATAATTCACATATTTATCCCGGTTCCATTGCGAAGCTATCGTTCAAAGTATCCTCAAATAGTGCGTTTTTGGAAGTTGATGTGGAATTTATCGACGGCTCGCGCACTGTCGCCGATCTCCAGGTGCTGCCCAAAAAGGAAATGATCCTTATTGTCGCCCCGTATACCACTGCCGCAGGAACAAAAATCGGTAAAAAAGGCTGGCGCCTCAGCCTAGTGGAAGAGATGATCTGGAGGGTGACCGAGAAACAGCTCGATATCAAATAAAAAAAGCGAGCAAAAGCCCAGCCTAATCATCCAGTCTTTGTACCCGCTCGAAATCCATACATGCAAGTATGCCAGCAAGTGCTGTTTATCATCCGGCTAGCTTACATGCTCAGGCAAATAAGTCTCCATCTTTAGCCTTGCCAATAGATAACTTATGGTCGATTCTGCCCCCTGATTAATATTTACTGTACGCTCTTCCAAACCATCAAAACAACCACCGGTCACCGGATTATAAACGATCTGCTGGATATGATTGCGTCCCAGGAACCATTCAAACGCGGTTCGTATGGTATTTCGATAATGCTCATCTTTTGTATGTCTGTAAAACCTGTCCAGCGCAATAATGGTGTAGGCCACATCAATGGGCTGCTCTCCACCTTTGGCTTCAGATCGCGGCTGATCGCGTTGGGCCCAGCCTTTGTTCGAGATTACATGGATCTCGTCATCTACAATAATTCTACTCAACAAAAAATCGAAGGACTGGTAAGCAATATCGCGATATCTCGTATCAGCAGTTGTCTCATAAGCGGCCAACAATGCTTCCGGAATCACGCTATTGCCATAGGTCATGTAGGATTCGTACCATTGCCAATCGCCGGTACTTTCATGCGTAAACATCGCGACCAGCCGGTCAGCAAGTATAGTTACGATAGTTTGATAATTTTTGCCTTTCATAAAACTTAAACCCTTTATTGTAAAGGCCATAGACCGAGTTGAATAATAAACCAATGCATGTGCGGAAGCACGTTCCAAAAGTTCAATCGCAGGCTTGACTATCCGCTCCGGTAAAAGATGGGCTAAACCCACTACTTCGCCCAAAGCCCATACCGCGCGCCCGTTGGCATCCTCCAGATTCTCCTGCTCGTTTTGTCTGGTAAAATGACCGTCACTGTCTACGTAATTCAAAAATGTACCATCCTCCTGCATACAATAGCCGATAAAATCAAGGTATTTTTTGATCAGGCCAAGGTCTTCCTGAGATTCATATAACTTATAGTGATGTAACATTGCGATAAGTGCCCGGGCATTATCGTCTAGCGCATAACCACTGTTCAGGTCGGGCATACTGATGTCTGCAAATTGAACAAACGCGCGCTCCGCTGACATCCGAAACATGTGGTCTAGATTGAGCGGCGGAACCGAATACAACATGTCCCTTTTTTCGTCAACAAGGAGTTCAAATAGATTGACATGAGCAATAGCTACGTTTTGCCAGGAGGTTTTTACCATTTTTTGAAGATTCACATGGCGGATTTTCTCCAGCCTCGGTGTATCGTCTAGAATTTGATTCACAGCCTCAGCCAGTTGGTCCGATGCTTCAAAATCGATCATCGTTCCCATGTCTGCTTTCAAAACTTCCCTGACATGGGGAATCGGTGTCGAAACAATGGGACAGCCCGAACTCAATGCATAAGAAAAGGTTCCACTGACCGCCTGAAAGGGATCCTTTGACGTAAACAGATAAACCTCCGTGATCGATAGGTAGGCCAACAGCGACTCGATCGAAAGAAATTCATTGACAAACCTGACGTGATCCGAAAGTTCATACCGCTCAATTATTTCTTCCAGTAGATTTCTATACGCCTCCCCTTCCTGTTGCAACAAGGTGGGGTGTGTCTGTCCCAGAATAAGAAATAGCACATCAGGATTTTGTCTGATAATAGCCGGAAGTGCATATAGTGTTGTTTCGATGCTCTTGCTTGGACCCAAAAGGCCAAAAGTGCTTAGGACTTTTTTGCCCAATAGATTAAACTGCTCCAGTGTTTCTTGCTTATTTTTTGCCGGAGCCAGATGTGTCCCATGGGCGATCACTGTGATTTTATCTGCAGCGATGCCATAGCTGCTCATAAGGATATCAGCAGAATTTTGAGTCATGACGATGATCTGTGAACAGTACGCCGCAATAGCTGTTACCTGCTCCAGCATACTGCTATCTGGCGACGGCAATACCGTATGAAAAGTAATAATGATGGTGATCTTTGCCGTATTCAGTTTGGAAAGGAAAGAACTGAATTTCGCTTCCTGGCCAATGAATAGACCGAATTCATGCTCAATACAGACCAGATCAATATTCTTTTGGAATTGAATGTTTTCAAATAGCGTATCAAATGCATGCGGATCTGCAATCTGCAATAGACCTACAGGCGCTTGGTCATAATTCGTAAGTCCCTGAGGTGCTACGATTGGTATGGGAATGAGCTCGTATGAATCTTGAAATTTACTTGAAATGGCCTTCATCAAATCTGTCGTGTAGGTGGCAATACCGCAGGCGCGAGGGGGAAAAGTTGACAGGAATGCAATTCCTCTTTTCGTTGTTGAAATCATTGTTGATTGTTTATGTGAAGTCCTTGCATACGATCGTCTTGTATCTTGAACAAGGGTGCTGCACGTAGGGAGGTTCTATAAATGTACGCAATTAAAACCGGATGGATAGTATAATCAAACAAAAGGTTTCGGTTTTATTACACCAGTTGATGGTGGTGAAGATATTTTCGTACATATTACCGATCTTATCAATGAAGTACGAGAAAACGACAGCGTAACATTTGATTTAGAAAACGGAAGAAAAGACATTAACGCAACCAATGTACCTGCCGCATAATTAAGTAAACAATCAATCTGGGAGTTGCATCGCGCATCTTCTAAATGACGTGTAGCAGATTTCTGCTACACGTTTTTTTATTTAACCATGGCTACGCATCGCTTTTATGGCCAGCGCGGCTGCCATTCCACCGATGACGTACCAGGCTACGGTCATTACCTTTGTCCGTTCGGTCTTTTTTATCGGCTTGGCATCGAGTCCGGCCTGCTCCGGAATGGTCAATGTAGCCAGGCCCACGACTGTCCCGAGTAGCGCTCCCCTTAGAAGGATATGTTTATCACCGCCATAACCGATCATAGTATATAACATCGCATTGGATGCAACATCAGCACCAAAGGTAGCCGCGACCAATGCATTTCCCTTTGGCGGTGTAAATCCAGCAGCTTTAACCGTCTTTTTCATCGCTTCCTCGCCTACTTCATCAATTGCCGGCGCTTCGGTATCAAATCTTTTTGCAACACTGTGGATCACATTGAGGACTACCGCTCCGATTAGTCCACCCAGCATATTTTTGTTAAATACATTCATTTTATCTTATGTTAGTTTCTCGCTCCTTTGCACATTTGGAGGCAGATTACTTTGAGAACATCGGGCAATACAAAAAAGTTCATATTTTAGGACACTGTACAGAAAACGGGCATTGAAGAACAGGCTCCGGGCATTGTATCCCCTTTTCCAGGTAGGTGGCAACAAAATAATGACGACCGATAACAGTATATGGCACCAATTCAATCCACAGGAAAAACCGGTTGCTATTTGTGAAAAAAATTAGCGCTGCAATACCTGATAATTTTATACTTTTGTGTGTCTTCCAACAATAATCTAATTTTAGTCAGGAACAAGCATTATGCAATTTAACTTCACCTTTGACTCCAGTCCTTTTAAGACCCTGATCGCCTTTCATAAGATTATAAAATCTTTTGAGGAAACGGCATTGTCCGAAGTTGAATTTCAGGCTAGGTATGCAAAATCTTTGCTAGAGGAATTAAAAAAATATCCAGCGCTTATCGAGGGGATAGAAAAAGCCGAGGATTTACGCCAATATGAACCTATTATCAACGTTCTTTTGGCGGACCTCTTCCCAAGGTCACTGACCAGGAATGAGATCAAGGCCATTACGATCCCCTTCTATCTCTACACCTTTAATCATACCGAACGCCTGGACAATATCCTCCATGATGCCGGCGATCATTATGATTTTAGCTACCGCGATCTCTCTTCAGATACTTATTATATCCTGAATTGTTGTATGATCATCAGTCAGTACTATGGCGTTAAAGTGGATGCCATGGATATGCCGATATTTCTGGATATTCCGGATAAAAATAACATCATGCATCATTACCGGGTGCTGTTCAATGCCGATTTTATGGATATTATTCCTACAGATCGCGCGGTAGAACTTTCTGAGGAAGACATTATTGAGCTGATTGACAATTTTTCAGATATCGCCCTGTGGAAGTCTAAATTTCCTGAACAAAGCTGGATCCTGAAAGGCTTTTCCATTATGACCCTCTTTGATGCTACAACCGAGAACGCTGTATCCAGCTTCAAGAGTAACTTGCTGCGTGAAGATCCCAAGGTTCAGCTGGATGAAATTCAGGAGATTTTCAGATCCATCTACAGAATAGACGACCTGCGGATCGGACTGACCTCATTTGAAAAAATCAAGGAAGACTTTAATCTGAAAATCGTCGAAAAACAGTTGTATAGCCACCTGCTATACGATTCAACGATAGCCGAATGTGAGGAAATGCTCTGTAACGAAACCTTAGAAAGCATGCTTAAAAAGCAGGAGCTATTGGTTGTTCCGGACATTGATCAGTTGCCCACGATAGACCCCAAAAAAGCGTTTTTTATCAACAAACTCAAACAGCAACAGGTGAAGAGCTTTATCTTTGCCCCTCTGATCCAAGAAGATAAAGTGCTCGGCATATTGGAGATGTCCTCTTCCAAAGTCCGCGCACTGAATTCGGTCAATGCCAACAAACTCCACTTTATCTTACCTTTTATCAAGGATAAAGTATCCAAAGCATTTTCTGAAACGGAGAACCAGATTGAAGCGATCATCCAAAAAGAATATACGTCTATCCATCCCAGTGTCAAATGGCGCTTTCAGGAAGAGGCCATCCACTACCTGAATGACAGGGCCTTCGGCAAGGATTATACCCTACAGGAAATTGTTTTTGAACATGTGTATCCACTCTATGGCCAGATTGACGTGCAGGGCTCTTCGGAATCCCGTAATCAGGCCATCAAGGAGGATCTGATCCACCAGGCGAGCAATCTGATCACGCTGTTCACCGCCATCAATCAAGAACACAAATTACCGCTGTTTGAACAGAAAATCTTCGATCTGGAGCGAAATCTGGAAACACTCGATCATTCCCTGTCAACCGATACCGAACAAGTTATCCTGGATCATTTTAACCTGGATGTGCATCCTATTCTCGACAACTTCCGCAAAAACAATAAAAACAGCGACATCGTTAAGGCGATTGATAGCTATTTTGACCGCATAAACATCGCCATAGGTGGATTTTATGAGGCGCGGCAGGATTACGACAACTCGATTACGCTGATCAATAAAAAGTTGGTGACTATCCTTGATGAAAAGCAGATCGAAGCACAGGAATATTTTCCGCATTATTACGAGCGCTATAAGACCGACGGCATTGAGCATAACCTTTATATCGGTGCTTCCATCGCACCGGACAAAAATTTTGAGCTCTATTACATCAAAAATTTACGATTATGGCAATTGCAGGTCATGTGTGAGATGGAGAGTCAGTTTAGGATACTTCAACCCGAACTCCCTCACCAGCTGGAGGTGACCTCCCTGATTCTGGTCTTTGCCACACCGATTTCCATCCGTTTCAAAATGGATGAAAAGCAGTTTGATATCGATGGTTCCTACAATGTACGTTATGAAATCGCAAAAAAACGGATTGACAAAGCGAAGATCAAAGGGTCGACAGAGCGTATTACTCAAAAAGGCAAGCTGGTCATTGTCTATTCCCATGTGCATGAAGAAACGGAATACTTAGGTTATATCAATCTCCTACAGCACAAAGGTTTATTAAACGATGATATCGAAAAATTTGAGGTCGAGGATCTGCAGGGGCTGATCGGTCTTAAAGCCATCCGCGTTGGATTTAGGTAGGAAAAAGAAGATACTTTCAGGAAAAATGGAAACATCGGATAAGGACAGGGAATTATTATTAGCCATTTCAGCAGGAGACGAAAAAGCATTTGGTCATTTATATAAAAACTACTATGCTAAGCTAATCACTTTCCTGAAGAAGTTTACCTATGAAGATCCTTCCAAAGCAGATGACATCCTGCAAGAAGCTTTTCTTCGCGTATGGTTATACCGGGACCGTATTCTTGAAATTGATAACTTTCAGGCCTGGCTTTATAAAGTCGTCAGCACGGAGAGCTTAACGTACCTGCGCAAAGAAGTCCATGCCAAAAACAAGGTCGCCCGACTTAAGCTGCAATACGATCAGGCGCTCCTCGCCAATATTGATTTGCCGCGCGCGATGGAATTTGATGAAATCAAAAAGATTGTCTATCAGACCGTTGCCAACATGCCCGATCAGCGCCGAAAAATATATCTGCTCAGCCGCGAGGAGCATCTCAATTCCAAAGAAATCGCCAGCCAGCTCGCTATTTCGACCAATACCGTTCATAATACAATCAGTACCGCCCTTAAGCAAATCCGACAAGCTCTTTCGGATCAAGGGTATCCCGTTTCCCTCGGAATCCTGGTGTTGTTAAAAATTTTTTAAAAAAAAATACTACCTCCCAATAGTAGTTCGTTCAGAAACTACATTCCTATTATCAAAGGGAAATAAGATTGCTTTTTCTTATAAACGTTATTAAACCGATATCATGCACCTAAACCGGATAGATTATCTATTGGAACGCTATTACCTGCAACAATTGACCGAAGCAGAGTGGCCTGAACTGCAGCATCTCCTGTTACAGGATGATCCGGAGACACTCGAACAGGCATTTATCCGACTGATGCACAAATACGACAGCGATCAGGAAACATCAGTTACATTGGAGGACGCGCAAATTGAGCGCATTTTAGCCATCGATAAAGTTTCCGGTACCGAAATAATGGTAGATCGTACGATGCAACGCAAGTCAGCTCTTTTTCAGCTCAGGCTTCGTATTGTTGCGGCCGTGGCCTGTATCTTGATTGTTTGCGGTATCTACTGGTATCAGAGCCAATCTGCAAAACCGTCGTTTCAACAAACCTTTACTGCCGACTTTCAGCCCGGACATGATGGCGGGATGCTCAGTATGCCTAATGGGAAAATAATCCATCTCGACAACAGCAGCAATAAGCGTTTGCTGTCGGTCAGTGCCGGTGTTTCCTTACAATATGATAGCACACAGGCTGTTTATTCCCTGAACCAACCCGGCGCCCTAACGCAAAATATCTATCATACAATTGAAACCCCCAATGGAAGACGCTATCACCTTACGCTCAGTGACGGTACTCAGATCTGGTTGAATGCGGGCAGCAGATTACGTTTTCCGATTGCATTTGATGGTTCTCTACGCGAAGTGTTCCTGACCGGTGAAGCTTATTTTGAAGTCAGCAAAAATCCGCACCGCCCCTTTCTGGTCAACATTCATAACAGCGACACCAAAATTGAAGTACTGGGAACGCATTTTAATGTTTCCTCCTATCCCGAAGACCATGGTTTTATTACAACGCTACTGGAAGGTAAAGTACGTATTTTCAGCAGACAGGCGGAGCTGATTTTACGGCCTGGTGATCGTGCCATTAGCCATGCAGATGGATCGATACAACTAAAAAATATGGCGATAAACAACATAGATGCGGACTGGAAAGATAATTATTTCAGCTTTTCAGATGACAACATTGAAACTGTTATGCTGGAACTGGCGCGATGGTATGATATCCGGGTAGAATATGAAGGACCAAAATCAACAGCCACATTTTCAGGTAAAATAGGCAAAAAGCTCAGCTTTGCGCAGGTCATGGAAATTATCGGCGGAACCGATATTAAATACAGTTTAGATACAGCCGCCACGAACCGCAAAGTCGTCATAAAAACAAATTATTAAGCCTACAGCAATAAAAAATACCGTTTTCCTCCGGGGAAACAACGCGTGAATTATAAAACTAAATTTAAAACCAATTTTAAGTATGAGACACTTTACTCCAATTAAGTGCCCTTTCAGATGTGCAGATATGCATTTTTGGAAGCGAAAAGCATCCTTGATGCTCACCTTTAAATGTAGCGTTGTAATGGCCGGAATGAGCCTACAGTCGATTGACACCCTCGCATTTTCACAATCGGCAACCCACAGCAATCAGCGGATTCTACTGTCTACAGCGCTCAAAAAAGTAGAAAACAAAACCGGGCTTGTATTTTTCTATAAATCGGCGGATATCAAGGATATCTGGGTTGCGGATCCCATCCTGATCAACAAGACCAATCAAACGGTGCTGGAAGAACTTTTCAGTATGATACCTTTCCAGTATACGCTAAAGGGTAACACCGTCGCCATCAACAAAATTCATCGATTGAATCCGATATCAGGAATTGTCAAAGATGCCAAAGGTGATCCTATTGCCGGTGCCAGCGTAACGGTCAAAGGTACCGCCAAAGGAACCTCAACCGGACCTGACGGCAGATTCAGTTTAGAAGTATCCGAAGGAGAAATCATTGTGGTTCGCGCTGTTGGATATGAAATCCTGGAGGTTCCTGTCGCTGACCCGGCACGACTAAAAAATATTGTATTAAAACAGCAGACGCAGTTGCTCGACGAAATGGTGGTTGTAGGCTATGGTACCCAGAAAAAAGCCGTTGTATCCGGTGCGATAGCGACAGTAAAAGGCGAAGAACTGGCCAAATCTTCTTCCATCAACCTTTCCAATTCTTTTGCTGGCCGTTTGCCCGGAGTAACAGCGATGCAAAATAGTGGAGAACCCGGCGGTGACGGCTCTACGATCCGTATCCGCGGTATAAACTCCTTATCCGGCGGTAATAGCAGTCCGCTGATAGTCATTGATGGTGTGCCTTCAAGAGCAGGCGGTATCGACCGGCTCAATCCAAACGATATTGAGAGTGTCTCCGTCCTGAAAGATGCTTCTGCGGCAATCTATGGCTCACGTGCCGGTAACGGGGTGATTTTGATCACAACAAAACAAGGTAAACCAGGCAAGCCGCAGTTTACCTACGATTTTACCTATGGTATCCAGCGGCCGACACGCATACCCAAAATGGCTAATTCGGCACAGTATACGGATATTATTAACGAAGTAACGAAAGTATACCCCGAAGATCCATCCCAATGGTCAGCGATATGGCAAGCACTCAATACAGGATCAGGTGTATATAACGGCCCTTCAAAAACAATCACAGCTACATACAGTCCCGCAGATCGGCAAAAGTATATGGATGGTTCTGATCCCCTTCGTTATCCGAATACCGACTGGTTTGGTGCGACGCTAAAAAAATGGGCACCACAGCAACGCCATAATGTACAGATCAGCGGCGGTAACGAAAATTCGAAGTACCTCGTTTCGCTGGGGTATTTAAATCAAGATGCCATTTATAAAAATTCGGCGACTTATTACAAACAGTATGATCTTCGGACAAACCTTGAATTTAAGTTGAATGATTACATCACCGCACGGTTAGCAATCACCGGCCGGGAAGAGTCCCGAAATTTCCCTACCCGCAGTGCGGCAACAATTTTTGGTTATCTAATGCGTGGATTGCCCACATATATCGCTACATGGCCCAATGGCTTACCCGGTCCGGATCTGGAGCAGGGAGCCAATCCTGTTGTTATTACCACGGGTGATACCGGATATGACCGCAATACGAGAGATTATTTGCAAAATACAGGAGCCATTGATATCAGAATACCCGGAGTTAAAGGGTTGAAATTAACGGGAACTGCCTCCATAGACAAGTATTGGGGACGTAGTAAACGATGGGAAACGCCCTGGACGCTCTACGATTGGGACAAAAAAACTTTTGAATCAGATGGTTTAACACCTAAGCTAAAACCCTATATACCTTCTGGCATAGAACCCAAAGCGCAGCTCCGGGAAGCGCAGGAAGATCAGCTTGCGATCAACCTTTCGGCCCTACTCTCCTACGATACCACGTTAAAGGGAGGGCATAATCTCTCGGCCATTGCAGGATTAACACATGAGAAAGTAACTAACAATGGCTTTTATGCTAATCGCATGGACTTTGCCTCCACACAGATCGAACAGCTCAATTTTGGTGACCGTGAACGACAAACGATGGGAAATGAGAATGTATACGATCGGGCACGCCTGAGCTACTATGGCCGGTTTAATTACAACTATAATGAAAAGTATCTTGTTGAATTTAACTGGCGGATCGATGGATCCTATGTCTTTCCTCAAGATAAGCGATTTGGCTTCTTTCCGGGTGTTTCTGCCGGTTGGCGTATTTCCGAAGAGAATTTTTTCAAAAACAACATCAGCTTTGTCAACAACCTAAAACTACGGGGTTCTTGGGGGCAAATGGGCGCCGAAGCTTATTATGGCGGTAGCCTTCAGGAGTATAAATACCTGTCGTTAATGAATACCGGCTCTGGTGTATTCAACGACAAAGTATTTCAAACCTTATATGAAAGTGATATTCCAAATTATCAGTTTACATGGGAAGTTGCCAATAACAGCAATATTGGTTTAGATGCCGCATTTCTCAACAATAGATTATACCTGGAGCTCGATTATTTCTATAACAAACGGACCAAAGTACTGACCAAAAATCCCGGTGTTATCCCACAAAGTTCGGGTATTGCAGACAACTTACCTATCGCCAATCTTGGAAACCTAACCAATAAGGGATATGAATTTAAGCTTACTTATAGCGATCGTGCTGGTGATCTGAGTTATAATATCGGCGTTAATGGCGGTTACGCTAAAAATAATGTGCAATATTCTAGCGACCCGCTCAATACATTATCTTATCAGCAGCAGGTAGGGAAAGTTACGGATTCCTGGCTCGTATACTTATACGACGGTGTGTTCAAAGACCAGGCGGCGATCGACGCGAACAACATTGATTATAGCGGCGTAGGACTAAATGGCGCATTGCGGCCCGGTGATATGAAATTTGTCGATTACAATGGCGACGGCAAGATCACCAGCGATGATAGGGTCCGCTTAGATAAGAATGGTAGCCCGACATTCACTGGAGGCTTCAATATCGGAGCACAGTACAAGGGGTTCGACATCAGTATTTTACTGCAGGGCGCCACAGGTGGGATGAGAAAAACCGGAGTAACCGTATCAGGTTTAATTGGGAACTATTTGGAGTGGTCGTACGACAACCGATGGAGCATTGATAATCCGAGTGATAAGGACCCTCGGTTAACGAACCGAAATGACCGCTATTACATGAATGACAATACCTACTGGATTCGCAGTAATCAATATCTTCGATTGAAGAATGTCGAACTTGGCTACAGCTTTCCGCTTGACTGGTGTAAGCGTGTTGGCATGAATTCCATCCGTCTGTACGCCAATGGCATCAATTTGCTCACATGGGATAAAATTAACATTTGGGATCCCGAATCCGATAACAGTGACGGCATTTTCTATCCCCAATCAAAAATTATCAATTTCGGAGTAAAAGTTGGCTTATAATTCTTATTTAAACCCTTAAAATCAATGTGATGAAGACAATTTTAAAATATAAAACATGCTATATACTGATCATCAGTAGCCTTTTTATCGCATCCTGTAAAAAGGACTTTCTAAACCTAACACCACGCGACCGATTCTCGGATGAGAAAGTTTGGCAAGATCCTGTTTTAGCGGAAAAGTTTATCAGCGACATCTATAACGCATTCGAGAACAGCAATTCAGGTTTTACGGAACAGATGCAGGCATCAGCAACAGACGAAGCGATCTGGAACCATACAGATGCATTTTTATTGTTAAATACCGGCAACATCACCGGAGCGGCCTTGGGCTGGGACGGCACTTCAAGATGGTGGGAACGCATGTATAAATATGTTCGATTTTGCAATATTGCCATTGAGCGGCTTACCGACGCTGGCAAAAACGGTATTGGGGACCAGGTTGTTAAGAACAAGCTCTTAGCTCAAGCCTACTTTATCAGGGCTTATTGTTATCATCAATTATTGCGTTACTATGGTGGTGTCCCCATAATAACAAGCAGTTACGCATATACAGAGGACCCCACCACATACCAGATTAAAAGGAATACCTACGAGGAATGTGTCAACCTGGTTGTTAAAGACTGTGATGAAGCGTCTAAACTACTTGGTAGCGAAAAGTTGGACAAAGGCCGTGTGACAGCTTTGGCGATTTTGGCCCTTAAATCCAGAATGCTACTCTATGCAGCAAGCGATCTGCATGACAACGCAAAATTGACGGCAAAAGTTACCGATCTCAGTGACCTGAAAGATAAACTGCCTTTATTATGCTACATGAGCGGTTCACAGCAGGAACGGTATAAACAGGCCCAGGCGGCGGCCAAAGCCGTGCTGGATGCCGGAAGTGGATATAAACTCAATCTCTCGGCTCCGGTGTCAGCCCTGGAAGGTCGAGCCAATTATAAAAGCATGGCCATGGGCGGCGGAAGCAAAGCGCCCGGCATAGATCCGGCCGGCGCCACTGAGCTCCTTTTTGCACGCTATTATATTACAGAAAGCAGTTCGTCCCATGCCCGGGACAATGGTCCAAATGGCTATAGAAACTGGGGTGGCAACCAGCCGCTCGGACGGTTGGTGGATGACTATGAAATGGCTGACGGCAGTAAATTCAGCTGGAGCAACCCCGCGCAGAAATCCGCTCCTTATAAAAATAGAGATCCGCGTTTTTATGCTTCCATTCTATATGATGGTGCCGACTGGAAGCCAAGGGACAAATCGGGTTATGGATTTGATCCCGCCAATCAGATCCAGACCGGTTCTTATGATCTGATCGTAGACGGGAAATTGACCAAAGTTTCGGGACTGGATACCAAGCAAAGTTCGATTGAACCACATAACGGGACCTGGACCGGATACTACATCCAAAAGTTTATTGATCCGGATCCGGAGATTGTCGATGCCCAGGGCAGGCAATTTGTTCCCTGGCCCTATTTCAGATATACCGAAGCGGTATTCAACTATGTTGAAGCCAGTATTGAACTGGGTGAAACCGGCCCGGCCAGAGATTGGTTGAATAAAATCCGGTTCCGGGCAGGTATGCCTGCTATTACGGCAACGGATCAGAATACACTACGGGAAATATATCGGCATGAACGCCGGATAGAAATGGCTTATGAGCAGCAACGTTTTTTTGATACGCGGCGCTGGTTAATTGCGGCTGAAACTTTGGGACGCAAGGTGACCATCATCAAAGTTGACGGAACATTCAAACCCGGAAAATCGCTATCAGGCAACTATAGATATGATGAAACCATATACGACTATACCTATACACCTCAGGAGTTCAACACCAAAGAAGACCGTACATGGAAAAATCAGCTTTATTTCTTACCGCTTTCGCGGGATGAGATCAGAAAAAACCCTTTATTGGTTCAGAATCCGGGTTACATTGAATAAAAAACAAACCGGGCTTCTGTTTATATATTTAATTATTCGTTTTAAAGGCGTTTCCCGAGTGGGAAACGCCTTTTTTGTCTTTATGCTCAAGTTAAAGGAAAATCCCAAGCCCCCTTGTAGCTACCTCTCCTTTCAGCTTTAGCTAAAACCATTAAAACTTATGATTTAGCCCGAATTGTATGATTTGATTGATCACGGGAAGCAGTTCTTTTCCAATATCTGTTAGCGTATATTCCACTTTTGGCGGGATTTCCGCAAAAGACTTTTTATGCACGAATCCCTTATCACATAAAAACTTCAGCTGACTGATCAGCATCTTTTCACTGATCCCCACGATACAGCGTTTCAGTTCGCCATAGCGGATCGTCCGTTCATTGATCTGGAAAATAATCAGCATGGTCCATTTGCCACCTATGATTTCAAGCGTTTTGCGCAGTGGGCAGTTTTCGTCCGAAATATTTATGTTCATTTTATCTAATTGACAGTCAGCTATTCTTAATCTGAGGTAAGTACCCTACTTATAGGTAGGTACTTGTATATTAGTATGCTAAGTTAGACATTTGTAGCATCTTTATACACTTTTAAAATTAGAAATGATATGTCAAAAAATGTAATGATTGTTCAATCCTATTTTGATGCTGTAGCCAAAGGAGACTTTGCTACAGTAGACAGCTTATTTGCAGCTGATGTCGTATGGCATCAACCAGGCGAAGGGATTCAGTCTGGAACCTATAGCGGAAAAGAGGCCGTATTCGCACATTTGGGCAATTTTATGAAATGGAGCAACGGTACTTTTGCTATTGATGCAATTGATTACCTAAGTAACAATGCCAACCTTGTCACAGCTGCAATCCATTTCAAAGCAACCGGAGAAGATCAACAACTTGCCATGAAAGGTATAGACCTATTGCGTATCGAAGAAGGCAAGATCAAAGAAGTCTGGTTGTTTTCGGAGAAAATTGAAGACGAAGATGCGTTCTGGAACAATGCTGCAAAAAAGTAGTCAATTTAAAGCGGGAACGCGATTGACCATTCTCGCTTTATAACACCGTTTTTCATGCCCGCAACAGTTTTTCCACCAAAAAATATAGTTCATCCAGATCAAAGGGCTTTGCCAAGAATCCATCTGCCCCACAGTCCCTGGCGGACTGTTCGCCCAATAAGCTTGCCGACATTATGATCACGGGCAACTGGCTGAATTTTTCCGAATTGCGAATCTCCCGTACGATCGTATCACCTGAGACCTGCGGCATCTGGAGATCTGTAAGCAATAGATCAGGCCTAACGGCATCTATAAGGGGCATTATTTCCATGTTTTTTGTTGTTGCGATAACATCGGTTTTATCATTCGTCAAGGCTAGAGCTAATACATCTAAGATTAGGGGCTCATCATCGCAAATAATTATTTTTCTGCTCATCTTTGATTGTTTAGTGCCACCGCAATGATTGAGAAAATATAGGTTTATATCATCTTACTTTGAGATTTCATAAGATAGACAATAGGTTAACCTAAATAGTTCTAATTAAATAGCCCTATTTTTTTGTCAGCAGCAAAAACGAAACGCGGAGGACTATATAATGCCCTGCAGATCTGTTGTTCGGAATAGGAAAAACTACTGACTGAGGTTAGTAGCGTTGCGGTGATCCACTACCTCCGTGATAAGAGCGGTAAGCGCCACAAGCTTTGCTTCAATCATAAAAATTCGATCTATATCCTCCTGATGAACTTGTATATTTCAAACCACAGTACCGATACACTTGCGACAGCCAGCGCTATAGCCAATTCAGATCCACTCAGGGCTGTCACCTCAAAGAAAGCAGCAACCGGCCTACAGTACAATATGACAAATAGCAGGATAAGCACAACACAAGAGATCCCAAACAGTAAAAAATTACGATTCTTAAAGCTTTCGACTATGCTATAATAGAAAGAGCGGTTAGCATAGCTCAACAATATATTTGCAAAGATCAAGGTACAGAAAACCATCGCCCTTGTTTTTTCTTCGCTCCCGCCATGCTGGGCAGTAAACTGATAGCTAAATAAGACTCCAAGCGTGATCACTATCCCTTGGATAATGCTTATCCCCAATTCACTGATACTCAAAAAAGTCTTTCCCATTGCTCTCGGAGGTTGTTTCATCGTATTTTTTTCGATGGGTTCATTCTCATAGACAATAGAACAGGTAGGCCCCATGACGAGTTCCAGAAAGATCACATGGACAGGTGTAAATATCTGTGGATAGATCCATCCCAAAAATAAGGGTAAGGATACCGTCAGAATAATGGGAATATGAATGGAAATAATATACTGCACAGCCTTTTTGATATTGGTATAGATCCGGCGACCAGCAGCAATGCCAACAATAAGTTTCTGCAAATCATCATTGGTGATGACCAATGCCGCCGCTGATTTAGCGATTTCGGTACCCTTATTTCCCATAGCCACACCGATATGCGCTGCTTTCAATGCTGGACCGTCATTTACGCCGTCTCCGAGCATAGCCACGACCTCACCACTCTTTTTCAGTGCATTGACGACCGCAAGTTTGGCGTCGGGAAACATGCGGGTAAATAGTGTTGTGCGCTCAGCTAGCTTTATGATATCATCTTCGGTATTCTCAACGATTTCGCTACCATTTACAGGTATAGTTTCATTGATAATGCCTGCTTGCAATGCAATTGCCTTTGTTGTATCGGCGTTATCGCCGGTAATCACCTTTACCTTGATCCCCGCAGCATAGATTTGCTGAAAGACCTCCTTTATCCCCTCTTTGGGTGGATCATAGAACACCGTGAGCCCTAAAAACGCAAACTTAAAATCCTGCTGTTTCGCAGGGAAGTCATTTCCTTCAAAATTTGCTTTGGCGACACCTAGAATCCGATATCCTTGCTGAGCAAAAGTGTTAATCACCTCCCTTATCTTACCTCTATCGGCTTCGGAGAGCTGGGAAACACTGAGTATCGCCTCGGGTGCCCCCTTGGCCGCAATGATCCGCTCATGCTCACCATTTTCAAAAAGGTGCGTCATCATGGGCGGCCTGCCCTCCAGCGGGTATTCATGAAAAAGTTGATAACTCCTTCGTAAATCATTTTTTTGCGTTTTTTCGTATATTTTATGCAACGTGATCTCCATGGGATCAAAAGGTACAGGCTCGCTGCTCCACATTGCATAGTCGATAAGCTCATGAAGTACTTCATGCTCAAATTCACCTTCAGCATACACCTTATCGGAATGATAATCATACAGGTTTTTTAATTGCATGATATTGGCTGTGATTGTACCTGTTTTGTCGGTACAGATTACAGTGGTACTCCCCAAGGTCTCTACAATACTGCTCCTTTTGATGATAATACCCTCGCGCATGAGCTTCCATGCCCCCAGAGCCATAAATGTTGTAAATGCGACAGGAATCTCCTCGGGTAGTACAGACATCGCCAATGTCAGCCCATTGAGCAGGCTCCCTACGATATTGTGCGTGTCCAAATAACTAAACAGGCAGACCAACAGGAAAATAGCGAGTCCAACGATTGCCATTGCTTTGACAAATTTCTGGATCTGGATCTGCAAAGGCGAGATCTCTTCTTTTATCGTTCGAATGGATTCGCCAATTTTGCCGACGCGCGTTTCCTTGCCTATCTTTTGTACCTGAAAAACAGCAAGTCCCGACACTGTTATTGTGCCGCTGTAAACTAAATTATCGGTTGTCGTACTATCCTTGAACACGGAGAAACTCTCTCCTGTGAGGGACGACTCGTTCACCGAAAAATCGTTGCTGTGCACTATAATTCCATCTGCATTTATCATGCGCCCTTCTTCTGTGACACAAAGATCACCTACAACAATTTCCCGTGTTGGAATCTTGACCACCTGCGCATCGCGGATGACCACACTCAGGGGCTCATTGAGTTTTTCAAGCTCTTCCAACGCTTTCTTGCTACGGTTGTCCTGATAAAACGAGATCCCAGTGACCGCCACAATTGCTACCAACATAAAAGCTGCTTCAGCATAGTCGCCCACAATCACATAGATCAGTGAAATAACAATCAGTAAGATCAGCATGGGCTCTTTCAAAACTCCCAAAAGCAATTCCAGCCAGGTACTTTTATGGCCTGCCGCCAACTGGTTAAACCCATATTTTGTCCTAGCCTGATTTACTTCCTCCTGGCTGAGACCTTTAAGATGGCTGGGGATATTATATCTCATAAAGAAATTGCTTAATATAAAAACGGTTATCTACTGACTCTAGAAGAAAACACGATTTTTTAGAATATGTTCGTCAAAATTTGGGTTTTAGTTTTCTTAAGTTAGTTATGTAGTTTTCATAATCGACGGTTTGATACGTTAAAGTTAGGTTTATAATAATTTTCAGGCCATGATCACCGCTATTCTTTGCCATGATCCTTATCACTTTCCGCTGAGGAGTAACAATTTATTTTAATACATTTAAGCTGGGCAACGGATACTCTGCTGTGCTGATGTCATTATTTATTTTGATCAAACCGGGCTTCCAGTGGCTTGTCGAATTGGTAAATATCGGTGTACAACGTAGGCTTACCGTTTTTTATTAGGCAGGTCAGGTAAGTAATTATAATCGGTATGGGCTTGCTCAGTACAAAATCTTTCTTTTCGTAAGATAGTATTGCGTTCTCAAGCGCTGAAATTTTGTATTCTGAACCATCATATGATAATAGCATAGCGGCGAGGCGGTCGGCATTTTCCACACGTACACAGCCATGACTGAGTGCCCTCTTCCCGCGACCAAAAAATTGCTTCTGAGGGGTATCATGGATATATACCGCATGCGGATTCTGGAATCTAAATACGACTGCACCCAAGGCATTGTCCTGCCCAGATGATTGCCTTATACTGTAGCTATAAGGATTTTTAGCGATCTGTCTGCGTGTTGATGCATTCACGACGACTTCATTGCCCGATGCGTCATAGACGGTGTAATTATGATCAGCGAGATAGCTCCGATCTTCCAAAATTTCGGGTAGTATTTCATTGAGGAAAATACTTTGTGGCACCCGCCAGTCGGGTGCCGTTGAAAAGTAATTGATTTCGCTTTCCAAAACAGGCGTTTTTGTTGCGGGCTTTCCTACCACAACCTTAAAGTCGGATATCTCGTCTCCCTGATGAAATTCCAGTGTATAGGAAGGGATATTTACCATGATATAATTGTCACTTTGGGTGCTAATCCACCGAAGACGTTCCATATTAATGATGATCTTGCCCAATTCCGCTTGAGCAGTCATACCATTATTCGCAGTATAGGAACGATCCAGGTAAGCCTGAAAATCACTGTAAGCTTTGATCTTTGGCTGGGCCTTAAGTATTGCTCCCTGAAAATCCGCCTGCATTCGGGCTGTTGACAATAGCTCATCCGCGCAAAATCCATTGATTCTGCTGCTATCAAGGGTAGATGAATCGTACAGCGGATTATATTTTCCAAAATGAAGGTGATTCATAAAGGTAATAAGGCCATCTGTCAGCAGTATATCAAACGAGGCTTTTTCCTTCTGATTCTTTTCGGAAGGAAAATCCCGCCATTGTTTTAACTTTTCAAATGAAAGACTTTCCAAATGGTAATCAGCGCGCGACAGTCCATAATGGTCAGCCCGTGTCAGCAGAGCGAGTGCTATTTCCGATTGATCCTGCCTTTGTAGGCTATCTGTCCAGCTATATCCTGAATAATTGTCCGTGTAGAACCTGGCGACCGATTTTGGGTAATTCAGCTTGGACAGATAGATATTGTCCTTTAGCGCTGTTGAGATTTCTGCACCTATTTTTATATCCTGCGCGCAGATCGCAGCGGAGAGAATAGAGAATAAAATAACTACAAAATACTTAACCGCTCTCATGATATCTAATTTTCATCTCCATCTCTGCATTTGTCTTCGGATGGACAAACCTTCGAAATGATCAATTAATACCCTACAAAGTTCTGATTTATAAATCAATATACCTTATATAATATCAGCTAATTTTTATATAATTGGTAGTAAATGTACAGGAGTTATCTATATTCTTATCAGCTTCAAAAACTATATTCAGCACCTATAGCAATATACCTAGGCAAAAGCCGATATTCGGTGATGCTACGGTAGGTGTCCGTCACCACGGCATTTCTGAACTGGCGTGTATTCAGTATATTTTTTGCGGTGATATCAAACCGAGTCCGGATCTTTTTGGCCTCGTAAAAGACCGAAAAATCGGAAAAATAATACGTTTTTGCATCAGTGCCGAGAAAATCACCAAAACGGTAGGACTCATTTTTCAGGTTTGCCTGCAGCCCTTTACCCATATTCAAAAAGACATGCATAAAAGCCTTGGTATTTTTTAGCTGATCCCTTCGTTCACTGGTATAAGCGGTAGATTGTATGCTGTAGCCCGTGTAGATATTGAGCCTTGACCTCCATGCACTTCGGAATGATAGCGCATACTCCTGTGCGAACAGCTGTATCTGGCGTGCACCCACGCCAACGACCATGGCCTGATAACCCGAAGAATTACCGCCAATATCCAAGCGGATATTTCCGCCCAAGGTCTTTACATAATAATTGAGCTGCAATTTATAAAACCTGTCTTTTCTGTCTTTGAGTAAGATCTTGTCATTCAGGTTGTAGTTGACGCCAATATCGTTCTGATTGCTGATGTAATCAAACATCGTGGTATAGCCCAGGGAAAGGTTAGCAAAAAAACGGTCTGTCATGCTCCCATGCGTATAGGTCAACATATCCTCAGAGCTGTTTAATGTCGCCATCTTATCCAATCCCTTGATAAAGCTGCGCAGCCCAGTGCTGTAATAATTGGGAACAATATCCAATAGCTCCGTATTTTTTTGTTGAAAGGAAAGTTGGGCTTCTAATTTTCCCTTTGGGTACAGCATCCATTTCCCCGATAGCCCCGGTGTGATCAGCCAATTATTTCTGTTCTGGGTATCTCCGCCCCGGTCGAGACGACTATGTATATACCAGGCTTGTACTTTTGGTGTCCATTCCCATTTCCCTTGCTTTACTGTATACTTCGCTAGGATACCTGTTTGATTGGACCGCAGGTCAATCTGATTGGAAAAGCCTGCAGGATGGATCGGGGTATCATTTTCCAGGTTTAGGGCAAGTACAGTTTCGAGCTGTTGCTCCTTATATTCGTTGAGCAGCGCGACTTCCATAAAATTTCCGTTTTTTGCCCGCCGGACATAGTGCGATGTCAGGCCAAGGTAATCCAGGTTATTTTCGATATGTTGGCTCACGGCCGCGATGTTCCCGACCTGAAAGAGGTCTTCGTAATAATACTTGTCTATGCTATAATCGACCGGAGACCGCTGACGGATCCAGCGTGCTGAGCTGACGAGAACCTCACGTTCGGAAAATTTATGCGTATAGCTAAGATTGTGGCTGGTCAGGTTTCCTTTACTACCCGTTAGTTCGGTACTGCCGATGCCATTGAACAAGAGGTTACCTACATCCTGTTTCTGGAGCGATCCCAGATTACCGGAGTAGGTCAGCGTGGATTTCTGATTAAGATCATACTGCAGTTCCCATTTCGAAAAATAATTGTCGATATGCCTGTTGAATTCATAGTTTTCGGTATTGGTAAATTGCAGATCCTCGATATGGTAATCCTGTACCATATTTCGGTAGAAGGATTTCTTTGTCGGATTGACAAAGCCAAGCCACTTGACCTTCAGCTTTTTCGTCGGATTCAGAATGGTATTGAATGAAAGCAATTTATCGTTGTTGAAATTCGTTCTTTTGTAATCAAAGTCGGGAAAAGCCGGCATGTTGTCGATCAGCGTGGGTGTCACCGCTCCTGCGCCGATCTGTCCCGGTTCGTCGGTCTGGCTTGAATACAACAGGTGATTGATACTGCTTACGGCATCAACACCATTGTTGTTGGCCGCTCCCAGTAGATAATACTTATTTCTCTTGCCAAAATTCATTAAGCTGGCGCTCGCCTGATAATACTGTTTTCCGGCCGGGGTGGCCGAAACTGCGACCGATCCCACCCATTGATTCTTACTGTCCTCCTTGAGCTGGATATTAAGGGCGATCTTATCCGAATTCTCGATCCCTTTCAGATGTTTGTTGTTGGAATAACGTTGTAGAATCTGGATTTTATCCACGGGCTGTACCGACATATGCTGTGTCAGCAGCCGATAGCCCTTTTCAAAGAGGTCATCGCCTTCGACCATCACCTTCTCGACCTCCTTATTACCGACCTTGATGCTTCCGTCGCTACCGACATTCAGTCCCGGGATCTTCTTTAATAAATCTTCGACCGTACGTTCATCACCCTGCAGAAATGATTTTGCACTCAGCTCAATTGTATCCCTCCCGAGCCTATAGGGGCGCTTTGCATGGACAAGTACTTCGGCCAGGCGCTCTATCCCACCCGCAATCAGCTGCACATTGACTGTTGTATCGGGCCTACGGATATCAATTTCCCGTTCGGTCGGCACATAGCTCAATGCCTGAAAGGACAGAACCTGCGGTCCCCGCTGTTTTGCAGCCAGGCGATATCGCCCCGCTCCATCGGTAAAGGTATAGGCCAATAAACCCGAATCCCGCGATAAGCGCAGCTCTACCCGTACACTGCCGACAGGCTGTCCATTGGAAGTCACCGATCCATGGACGGATAGCTGAGCCTGTGCATGTGACAAAATAATGCCGGGCCAAAGGAACAAAAACAGTAGATACCTATTCATTTACGTTTTTCTGTTCCCATTCATACACTTGCTCCACGGTGCCCCTAGCCTTGGTTCTTTCCTCGATAACAACCTCGCTGGCGGGAAATTTACTCTCCAGAATCCGCTTTTTCTCTTCGGAGATGGTCTCATATTTACTGATATATTCCTGCAGCGTCAATTTAGGCAATGCGTAGACGTAGGATTCCTGTACGGGGATATCACCGGCGTATGGATATCCTATTTCTTTGAGGATCCAGTAATTGGGGTTTGCGCTTTCGTTATACAGCATGACGATGAGCCCGGGCAGTCCGCCGAATTTGTAGGGCCCTATCGGTACCGGAATGCTGTTGGTATAGTAAGCGATCAGTGTTGTACCCCGATAATTCGCCGTAGCCTTATGGCATACATATTTTCCCAGGGTATCGGTACTGCTGTAGTTTGTATTCCAGATCAGGTCTGGGAACTGATCCTTGACCAGGTAATTGACACCCTCCAGTGAGCGTGTTTCCAGTATTTCCTTATCGTCATTTTTTTGGATGACCACCCGTCTGAAATTTTTGCCTACATCGAGCGATAAAGCAAATATACTTCCCGGGTCCTGATCCAGGGCATCGGTATTGGTATCCCGTGCAACGGGAAGGGAATCGCGGACAACAGTTTTTACGCCATTTTCAGCATACACATGCTCCCGAAAGGTTGCAACTCCGGAGGGGATATATTCATAAACGGCATGCAGCTTCTGAGCCTGCACACCCCAGACCGAACACAACAATAAACAAACTAAAAAATAAGATCTCATAACACTGAAAGATGTGAAAGTGAACCCGGAGGTCCACTTTCGGATTTAAATTTTCTGATGATTAACTTTAGCAGCTAGACGATTAGTTGTAATAAGCGTTGCTACCGTAGGTATCCGTCAGCAGTTCCTTCATGCGGCAGAAGAAACCACCACAGCTGGAATAATTACCGCTGATCGTTACCGAACCGTCATACTGTCCGCCCACGTAGTAATCAATTCGGAATGTACATCTGACTTTCGATGAATTGGCGGTTTTGATTTCCACCATTTCAATGCGTCTTGTACCGTCCGGTGAGCTGTGGACCATTTTCGGTGCTTCCACCTTTTCGCTTACCGTTGTAGCTTCAATAGTTTTAGTTTCAGCTGTTTTGTTGACAGCTGCTTTTCCTGTACCTGCAAATGCTGCCGATGACATCACCGCCACCGCTACCGCACTCATGAATAGTTTTTTCATTTCATTTTGGTTTAATTTTGAACATGCTATAGAGCAGACCTACGCCCTATTTGATGATAAAAGTATGGTGTAGGATCATGTGAAAAAATGACCCTTTAATATTCGTTAGGACTGCTTCACGATTCGCGATATTAATATATATATCCGTTTGGTTACAAAAAATAATGATGGGACTATATGCTGCTGATAAGTACAGGTTACTGTGGCATATTGGCGGGTCATACTATTATTAGCCCTGTGAGATTGTTTCCCTCGGTGGATTGAAAACAAAAAAGCATTCCAAAACAAAGAGCGATGGTATTTTGTTATCTTCTCAAAAGTGAATATAAACGCGGAAACAGATAATTATGGCAAAAAAACAACAGAACACCAAACACGAGGTTGCAAACTTTCTGGGAGAAATGATCTCATTTAGAAATGCGTTAAAGCTAACCCATTGGTCTATAACAGGCAAAGGGAGTTATGAAGCGCATATTTCCCTGGATCAGGCTATTGAATCCCTGATTGACATTACAGACCGGTTGGTCGAGACAACCTTTTCTTTAGAAGGTACACTGAATATCATTATTCCTGAAACTTCAAAACCCGCCAACTATATTAAATATATTGAGGACTTTTATAAGCAGGTGGAAAGCAAGCGGGAAGGATTATTTAAAGAAACTTTTTCCCAATCCATTATTGACGATGCACAGGAAGCTGTCCAGCAATTATTGTTCCGTCTAAAACGGTTAGAATAACGCTGGAGACGCCTTTTTGGCTATGATATTAAATCAAAAGCCCTTCCAGTAGAAGGGCTTTTGACTTTTGACTGCCGACCAAAATAAAGTTAATTGGCCGCAGATCGTGTTATTGAATTATCCTGATCTACCCGCAATTCCTTTAGCAAAATATCCCTAACCATATTTCGCATTCCTAAGTCATCTATTGCAGATTTAACGATCTTTATGTTATAATATGCATCACTTTCAGATTCGCGCCTGATCTTTTCCGTGAACGCTTTCTCCTCTCCTTTATAACGGATTACGATATTGGTTTCCTTTTCAGCGATTTTTTTGATGGTCAGCGTCCAGACAAGTCCATATGCTATAATGGAAAGAGGTTTTTTAGGAGGTATTACTGATGCTGTCTTATCCTTTAGCTCATATTCATATAACATATAAATACTGGGTTTGTAAGGATCAGTTTTAGCTTCCGACAGGAGCCGTTCATATTCCTTTTCGTTATCGACGAGCAGCTGGGTATTTGTGTTGCGCTCCGTGATTTCAAAAGCGGCGCTGCTATCGTTTTCATAAATTGAGGTAAGACTGGATGAGTTACTTTTTCCCAACCGTGCTGCCAGTTCAGGCATTGCTTCTTTGACACGGTCAAAACTTGCCATTAACTTGACACTATAAAATTCAGGACCAGAATTTTGTCCACTAAGCTTACTAACGGCTACGAAAAAAATAACGACAATAAGGGCATACTTGTTCATCTGGTAATTTTATTTAAGTCTTTAATGGGTTATGTTCTAAAGATAAAAATTAAATAGCAGATTACATGACTTTTTTACTGATCCTCCACAGCAAACTTATCTAATCCGACAAGCCCGCCCATATTTATGGCTACAGAAATATAAGGCAAGCTCAAATATTATATCGTTTGAAATGATAAAGTGGACCCTTCTACAGACGGCGACCTTTAGACCCTTGGGCATCGCTCTCTTGGAGTGCGGGCCAAGATACGGTAAAATTTTTGGCTTTAAAGACGATATCGAAGAGATAAATTACGCCAAATCTCTGTCGCAAAGTGCTGATCCGAATGCATATTTTCAAAAAACCAGTAGTCGCCCCTTTTTACTAGTTTTTGATCAATTCCGTCGAGCAAAATTGGCAATTCCGTATCGAGCTTTGATAAAGACTTTTTCAACAACACCAGCTGATAATCCTGTCCTTTGTAAGTTAAACGGAACACCTGTGAACGATGTGGCTCGCCGCTTATCCCGTCAATCGTGCCTTGCATAAATATAGATCTTCTAAAATTTTTAAATTACAGCAATTACGCCAATATGATTACGCTAAAAAGTATACTAATCGAGCAAAAATCAGCTTAACAGTGTATAATTTTTATAACGAATATCAACAAATAATCGTGCCAAAGTCGATGATTTTTTTTTCCATTTTGATTTCGTCATTTTGACTACAACCAAGCTCAATTTGGCAACAGATACCCTAAGCCTTCTTTAGACATTTGTGGTATGGAATCAAACAATAACACGATGAGAAAGACAATTTTCATTACAGGAGCTTCTTCCGGATTGGGAAAAGCAACTGCCAAACTATTTCAACAAGCGGGTTGGGATGTGATCGCAACCATGCGAAATCCCGAAAAGGAAACCGAGCTTACCGAAATCGAACATGTTACACTATTAAAATTAGATGTAAGCGATCCTGCGCAGATTAAAGAAACCGTAGAAAAAGCAATCTCTTTAGCCAAAATTGATGTCGTTTTCAATAATGCAGGTTATGGATTGATGGGCGCGTTTGAAACCTTGAGCGACGAAAAAATACTTCGCCAGATCAACACGAATCTGTTGGGCGTATTGCGCGTTACACAAGCATTTATTCCACATTTTAGAGCACAGCAAAGTGGTTTATTTATTTCGACCACATCAATTGGCGGATTTATGGGATTCCCACTACATTCGATGTATCATGCGACAAAATTCGCTTTGGAGGGCTGGAGCGAAAGTATGTCCTTTGAACTGAAAAAATTTGGGATAGCGATCAAAACAGTTGCTCCGGGAGGAATCGCGACAGATTTTGCAGGTCGTTCATTGGATATGAATCGAACTCCGGACTATGAAGACATCGAAAACAAACTGTTCGAACAAATGGATCTGATGATGCAAAATGCTTCCACGGCAGCGCAAATTGCCCAGGTGGTGTATGAAGCCGCAACGGACAATAAAGATCAAATACGCTATCTAGCGGGCGAAGATGCAAATGCGCTCTATGAAAGACGACTGGCCATCGGAAAAGAAGCGTTCAGGCAAGAAATCGCAAAACAATTTGAGGCCTAATTTTTAAATCGGCAACTGTCTTTGCGGACAGTTGTTTTTTGTAAATTTGTAAAACAAAAACAGGATGCATAGTATCAATTCCATATCCGAATTTCATAAGCAATTGTCATTGCCGGCCCCATTACATCCGCTCGTAAGTGTCATCGATGTAGCTGGAATAAAACCCGATGAAAGCAACATTTGGGAGCAGTTCTGTGTGAATTTCTATTGTATTTCGCTTAAAAAAGACGTTACGGCAAAAATAAAGTACGGCCAGCACTATTACGATTTTGACAAAGGAACAATGAACTTTATTGCGCCCAAACAGATTCAATCCTTGACGATTGCTGAAATCAGAAAAATGAACATCGAATGCGGAAAAGGTTACATGCTTATGTTTCACCCTGATTTTTTGTATACGCATCCCCTTGCAACCACAATAAAAAATTATAACTTCTTTTCGTATGCGCTTAATGAAGCATTACATCTGTCCGAACGGGAAGAAAAAGACATTGTAGAAGTTTTTCTTAAAATCGAAAAAGAATATCAACATATCGACAAACATACCCAGGGTATTATTTTGTCACAAATTGATATGCTATTGCAATATAGCAACCGGTTTTACGAGCGTCAGTTTATCACGCGAAAAGCCGTCAACCATACGCTGCTAACACAATTGGAAAAATTGCTGGATGCGTATTTCGATAGCGAAGAAACATTAAAACAAGGGCTTCCGACGGTAGAGTATTTAGCAGAAAGCCTCCATGTATCAGCACGTTATTTAAGTGATCTATTACGTTCGGTTACCGGCAAAAACACCCAACAGCACATCCACGACAAGTTGATTGAAGAAGCCAAGGAAAAACTCACGGCTACAAGTCTCTCAGTGGCAGAAATTGCCTACCAGCTCGGTTTTGAACATCCACAATCCTTCAACAAACTGTTTAAGAAAAAGACCAATCTCTCCCCTCTAGCGTTCAGACAATCTTTTAATTGACCGCTCCCCCGCCATGCGCTCGATTTCTGGCATTTTTTATTTTTATTTGCATCTTAAATTTTAATATCGTAATATTGCAATATAAAATAAGCTTCATTATGGGACTTACAAAGACAGAAATTTTTACGGACGAGCAGAATAAAGTGGCTGCAGCGTTCAAAGTATTGGGCCACCCTGCCAGGATTGCGATACTCCAGTACATTATTGATAAAAAAGCCTGTATATGCAACGATCTTGTTGATGAACTTGGGCTTGCTCAGGCAACTATTTCACAGCATTTAAAGGAACTAAAAAATACGGGTATTATTCAGGGTACTATTGAAGGAAAGTCTGTCTGTTATTGTATTGACGAAGAAGTGTGGAGGTCGGTACAGAGTGATTTCAATAGGTTCTTCAACCAGGAAGTGAACGTAAAAAGCTGCTGTTCGTAGCGCTTTTTTTTAGCCATCAACATCGTAATATTGCAATATATCATATAAACACATTAAATCTAGTAAAATGAGACTATCAAAAATCAAAGAAATCCTTCCAACCTTGGAAAATGTTGAATTCCAATTGGAGAATGGAACATTTGTTCCCGAACACTTCCACGTAACAGAGGTGGGCCAGATCACAAAAAATTTTATAGACTGTGGCGGTGTTATCCGTAAGGAAAAAACGGTAAACTTTCAGCTTTGGAATGCGGATGATTACGACCACAGGTTGAAGCCAGGAAAGCTGCTCCATATTATTGCCCTTTCGGAAGAAAAATTGGGAATGGAAGATGCAGAGATCGAAGTGGAATACCAGAGCGACACCATCGGTAAGTATGGCCTTGATTTCAATGGAAAAACTTTTGTTTTAAAAAGCTTGACAACGGCGTGCCTTGCTCAGGATGCATGCGGCATTCCTGCTGAAAAACAAAAGAAGAATCTCGCTGATCTACCCGTTAATCAATCATCTTGTTGTACTCCGGGTTCGGGCTGCTGCTAAACCATACATTTATGATGATGTACCCTACATTATTAAACACGATCGAACAGCTACAGTGGAAACAGTTTGCCAGTGATGAACGTCAGGCTGCTTTACAGACCTTCGCAGATTTTGTCCAGCGGAAGGTATCTGCTGGGCAGCAGGTGAATCTGAACTTCATCTGTACCCATAACTCACGCCGGAGCCATTTAGCCCAGGTGTGGGCACACACCGCCGCCGCTTATTTCAAGATACCGAATGTCAGTAGCTACTCCGGTGGTACGGAAGAAACGGCGCTGTTCCCAAAGGTTGCCGAGACATTGACTGCCCAGGGCTTTCAGATCTTCATGATTGCAGACAGCAATAATCCGGTATATGCAATAAAGAGCAGCGACAATGCAGTGCCCATTATCGGGTTTTCAAAAAAGTATGACAGTGCATATAACCCCTCAACTGAATTTGCGGCAATTATGACCTGTTCCGAGGCTGACGGTGGCTGTCCTTTTATTGCTGGTGCCGAAAAACGCATACCACTACCTTTTGAAGATCCCAAGATATCCGACGGTAGTCTGGAACAGGATCAGATTTACGCCCAGCGGAGTTTGCAGATAGCAATTGAAATGTTCTATGTTTTCTCTCATATTAAACTATAGCCTATGCCGTCGAAACTTAAATTTCTTGACCGATACCTTACACTATGGATTTTTTTGGCGATGGCCGTTGGAGTCTTGTCCGGAAAATTCTTTCCTTCCTTGTCGACCTGGGTCAACAGTTACAGCAGCGGAACAACTAATATTCCTCTGGCAGTCGGTTTGATCATGATGATGTATCCGCCATTGGCTAAAGTACGTTACGAACATATTGGAAAAGTTTTCCGTAATGTAAGGGTATTGGGGATCTCACTCGTGCTGAACTGGATTGTTGGCCCGGTACTGATGGTTGCGCTAGCACTCCTTTTCCTGAACGGCTATCCGGAGTATATGACCGGATTGATATTGATCGGGCTGGCCCGATGTATCGCAATGGTTGTTGTCTGGAACGAGCTTGCTGATGGAAACAGGGAATATGCTGCTGGTCTGATTGCACTGAACAGTATTTTTCAGGTACTGTTGTACAGTCTTTACGCTTACCTATTTATTACTGTATTGCCTCCGCTATTTGGTGTATCTGGGCTTTCCGTTGCTATTTCAATTATGGAGATTGCAAAAAGCGTCGGCATATATTTGGGCATTCCTTTTCTTGCGGGAATACTAAGCAGGTACGGGCTGATTGCATTAAAAGGCGAAGACTGGTTTCAGAAACGGTTTATTCCGTTTATCTCACCGGTCACGCTGATTGCTTTGCTGTTCACCATTATCGTCATGTTCAGTCTTAAAGGTGAAATGATTTTGCAGCTTCCTTTCGATGTGCTGCGCATTGCTGTTCCTTTGGTGATTTACTTTGCGTTGATGTTCGTCGTTAGCTTTATTGCCGGCAAGAAAGTCGGCGCAGATTATTCACAGAGTACGGCAATTGCTTTTACTGCTGCTGGCAATAACTTTGAACTGGCCATAGCAGTAGCCATCGGTGTATTTGGCATTCATAGCGGCCAGGCTTTTGTCGGCGTGATCGGCCCGTTGGTTGAAGTTCCTGCCTTGATCGCACTGGTCAATCTGGCTTTTTGGTTCAGAAAGAAATATTTCAGTCCCCCATCCGATAGCAGAATTTGAGAAAGGAAATTTTTATATTTATCTCTTAAATTAAATTCAGGAAAGAAAATGGGCCAGTACTTTTGGATTGCCATACCTGCACAGCTGTTTTTTCAGTATTGCGGAGAAACGATGGAAAAACATCGTGCGCACGCCTATATTGAAACGATAAACCGGCGTTCAGGCGAGCGTAATTATGTAAAATATAACAAGGAAAATCAGTCGGCATTTCTGGAAAGCTTTTCATCGGCGGATTATCATGGTTTTTTCCTGTCTACCTATCCCTTTTCAGATCAGGAGGATATCACAAGCTCTGGTCTCTTTTACGATTCGCCTGTAGCCGAATATTCAATCGCAGGAAGCGGCGGCTATGAAACTGATCGGACAAGAGAAATCATCCACCTGCGGCAGATCATGAAGCAGGCTGACAAATCCGCAAAAGCATTTTTTGCGGATTTGCAACGCAACCTCAAAAAGATCCCCGATCTACGCGGTACTTTGAAAAGTGGAAATAAAACCCATTTTTACCTGCCGACATCAAAAAGTATCATTCCACAAAACGCACATAGCCGGCTGATAGAAATACCTTGGGAAGAGCATTGTCTCAGCAAAGGCCTCGTGTACCGGCAAGAATAATTCAAATCAGGTGGAGTACACAATGTTGACGAAGCAGGAAAACCGGTGAGTTTGGCCGGAAGACGCCTGTAATTCAGAAAACCTGACAAGAAAAGAAAGCGCCGGTACTAAGACCGTGCGCTCTCCAACTAAACCACCATTTTAATAAACCTATCAGATTGAAACGCAATTTTTTCTAAATTTTTACTCAAATGCATTTAATTCACCAAATCCGGCGGCATATTCGCCATAGCCTGTCATAGTAAAGCGGAAATAACGTGTCTGCACGGGCGTATAAAAGCTGACATTCCGCAGTTCGGGATTGGTGGCGCTACCACCGGGCTTGCTGCCCGTATAGGAGCCCTGGACGGTCCAGTTAACACCATCACTACTTGTCGCCACCCGCATCGCTGTTACTGCGGAGATATACCCCGAACCAAAGTAGTCCCAATACCTTGGTGTAAAGGTAAACCCGCGTATATTTTTTTGACTTTGCATATCTACCGTAAAGGTTACTGCGGGTTTTGTGCCAAAAGCAAATTCCGAATGCCAACCCGTTGCAGCATTATTATCAAAGGCAAGTGCGGGGGCACCTTGAGCATACTGTGTATCCGTCGAACTTGCCGTAGCGGTCCAGCCTGTACGGTCTATGCGATTGCCCGTAGGTGCCGGATTGGCCGGGTTGATATTCTGCAATTGTACTTCCACCGTTAGATACGCCAAACCGAGTGTCTCATGCGGCGGTACCGGTCCTTCGTCCGCAATGCCCACTGGCAGCAGGTAGCTGCGGCCCGGTACAAAGGCAGTGGTATTCCGAAGCGCCATGACAAATGCTGCTGCCGCATTGAGGGTGCCGCTGGCAATAGAAACAGTGGCCGGAGTAAAGGCAAAGCTGTTCGCTGGGAAAGCCACATAATTTGTCTGGTTGGCTTGGTTATATCGCGCCAGCAGATCCTGCCGTTCCCGAAGGCCTACCGTCAACGACTGACCAAAGGCTGTATTGACAGCTGCCGTTACATTTAGGTTGCCACTGATGACATCCCCATTGGGCGTCCGGTTAATAATAACCGGTACCACACGGTTAGCAGGTACGCCATTGAGCTGTGTGGTGATCCTGTTAAATCGCACCCGCAAGTACATCACCTGTCGGTTGCTGCTCAAAGGTAGACTGGAATTCGTGCTTGCCAGCCGTATAGGCACCACATATTGCTTGCTCAAGTCCAGGTCGCCAGTTTGTCCCAAGGTAATGCGCAGTGAATCCACGGAGCGTTCCTGTCCGGCAGGGATACGCACCTGACCATTGTTCGCCAATACAAAGGCACCAGCCGGAAAAGCCGGGGACTGCGTCTTATTTGCCAGATCATAAGCGGAAAGCAGTGCTGTGTCTATGGTCGCCGTTACCTGTACTTCCTGGTCAAAAGCCCGTGTCAGCAATACCGGGAAGGCTGTTCCAGCCCCGGCGAGCACATTGTTGCGCGCCGTGACATAACTGGCATCAGCCGTATTAAAACCCGCACCGGTTGGCATATAAATAATCAAGTCCTGTGGTGCACTTACATTATCTTTACTGCAACTGCTTATTGCACAGATTAAGACAGTCCAGCTCATACCGCGCACAAAGGAAGCACGCAGTTTATTTAAATATCTTTTCATACGATCTTATCGCTATGGTTCATAATTTTTTTCCTATTCCCTATTCGCAACGTACATTGGGTACCCATTGAATATTGCTGGCGGCAACCGCATCCCGGTTGTGGCCGCTAATATCCCGTACGGTTCTTCCCTCCGCTGCATTAAATTTCCAGTAACCCACGAGTCCCGCACTGGCTGGATCCACGCCGCATTTTCCATTACCGATCTCCGCCTGCGTCAATGCCCTGGACCAGATTCGTGCTTCACTAATAGCCCCATTTATCCTGCGGCCATTTGCGGAAAACCCAAAGTAAAATGGTCCTCCAGCGAGGTCCACGACGCGGTCTGCTGCCTTTGTCGCCAACAGTGTTCCATCGACATAGACCTTGAGCTCACTGCCGTTATAGACTGCGGCAATATGATACCAGGTTCCGGTGTTGAACGTGAAATTGACATTGGTTGCTGTCGCACCACCCGCTACCTGTAATTGGTTGGGTTGAACCGTCACATCGCCAAAGCGCAGCAGAAAGTTTTCTTCAATACCCATGATACTGCTGATAAATGGTGAGCTGTTCTGAAAACTATTCACCATCACCCTGGTTTCCATCGTAATGGCCGACATGGCTCGCAAGGCATCATTATTTTTTGAAAAATCAACTTGAAAACTATTACCCGCAAGCGATGCTGCCGGAGTAATGATGACCTGGTTGATAATCAGATAGACAGTCTTGGAGGATTCAATAAGCGGTAATCCCGAAGTGCTCCGCACAGTAACGGGCATCATATAGGCTTTGCCGACTTCAAAAAGTTCGGTTCCATTCACCCGAAAGCTAACCGCATCGGAGACGGTCAATCCAGGCTGTATCTGTACTTCATTGGCGGATAACGCATAACTTCCCTGTGGAAGTGCCTGATAAGCGGTGCCAAAACGTTGGTTATAGGCCGCAATTAAGGTCGTATCTACCGCAATCTGTGCAGTTACCGCCTGCGTTGCGGGTTGCGTGGATGTTACGCTAAAAGCTTGTGAACCACCAGTATTATCCACCGTCAGCCTCGCTGTATTATTGACCTCCGCCAAGGTTAGATAAACACTGTTTGTGTTGACCTCATCACTTTTGCAGGCAAACAGTAGACTCCCGATTAGGCAACTGAATAACCAGTTATATATTCTTTTTTTCATGATATTAGCTCCTTAAATTAACGTACAGCGGGATTCATAATCTGGATCGCTTGTCTTGTCCATTTATAATCCGGGGTATTCGGGTATTCGTATTCTGTATGGTAGCTCCCAATACCGCCCTTAGGTCCTTCTGTTGGATTCCAATATGCAAACCCTAGTAGCGATGGTATCGTCCCCCTTTGTGGATCGGTAAAATTGACACCGCCATCCCGCCACCAATTTTCAAAGTTTTCACAGGGTACAAACTTCTGCGGCGGACACTCACCAAGGCCATAGTTTTGCAGTCGTCCCTGGAGTACCGAAGGGGAACTCGAACCATAGGCTTGCTGCATAAAATAACTGTAATAGGGTTCTACGCCAGGGTGGCTATAGCCATCAATAATCAGCAATTTGTCCGTTCCCGACTTTGGGCCGAGGTATTTTCCTAGCGCTTGAAATAGACGCAATACATGTGGGTTATTGCCGTTTACAGCATAGCGATTTCCGAAGAAAGAATTAATTTCGGCAGCTTCTCCAGGTTCATAGTCCAGGTCAAATCCGTCAATATTATATAAGGCAATGGTATCGGCAATAGCCTTAGCAACGTTATCTATTGCCTGCATGACATTGGTTTCAATCAATTGCGGATCATTTTGCCGCATAATCCGTTCCACTCCACTGCCAAAACTTGTAATGACAAATCGTGTTCCTTTTTGTTGCCGTATCCGTTGCATGGTCTCATAATTATGCGAACCGATGGGTGGCATTCCACCCCAGAAGGCAACAATATCCACACTGTCGGGAATCTGGTCAATCACACTAACCGTCTCCGGGCTCCCGGGTGTCCCCAATCCGCCCCACCAACCGAAGTAGATCGGATGCTTGCTGCGCTTATAAGCCCTTAAGTTTTCATAATATTCTTCACTTCCGACGGGAACCAGTTTTGAAACAGGCTCCGGCACCGGAATATTCTGCTTTTCGCAGGCAGCAAATAAAATACTTCCTGCAAAAAGACAGGTATATAGCAGATATTTAATTGTTTTCATTGTGTTTTCAATTTTTGTTTACACCTCTATTCCGGACAGCGGATTCCAGTGACCCACAGTGGGGGTCCACTGACGGTTCCCGTATGTCCATGCCCTGTTACATCAGCAATTGTACTCCCCTGGCCAGCATCGAATTTCCAGTAGCCATATAATCCATCCGATTGCGGATTTACGGCGCACATATTATTCAAAAGCTGAATACCCGTGCGTACCTGGGTCCAGAAACGCAATTCCTGCACTTGAATGGGGTTGCCATTGGCACCGAAAAACATTTGGTTGAGATTAAAGGAGCTCCCCGGAGGAGCTGTCGTAGCAGCATCTTCGACCCCATTGACATAAATGCGAAAGCTGTTGGCCTGCCCATCAAATACATAGGCAATATGATACCATTGATTGACCGAAAAACGTGTCCGGGATGCCGGCTGTACCCCTTTATATTTAACCTGCAACTGGTCGGGTGAGATCACCACATCACCAAAACGCGAATAGATCTCATCGGGATAAGCCGCAAAGAGGGTCATATTATTGCGAAATGGGCCATTCGTCACCCGCACCCGCATCTCTACAGTAAAAGCCTTTAGATTGCTGATAGGATCCGGAATAGCGAAACTGACGCCACCAGCCCGCGATAAATCCAGGGCCGGATTCACCAGCACCTGCTGGATCTGGGCATAAAGCACTTTGGAGCTCTCTAGAATCGGAAAGTTAGTTGAAGACAGGCTGGCTACTTCGATCGGAACCAAATATTGTGTACCGACTTCAACGGCTCCACCCAATGGGCTTATCTCAACCTGTATCGCCTCCGAAACACTGGAGCCTTTACGGATGACTGCCTGGGTAGCGCTCAGCTTGATAAGTTGGCTGGGCAATGCTTTGAAATCGGTTCCATGCTGTGCATTATAGCTATCCACCAGCGCCGGATTGACCCGAAAGGTAACGTTCAAATCCTGATCGACAACCGCGGAGGCACTTGCCGTCACCGCCAATGAACCACCCATATTATCCACTGACAAGCCGACAAAAGGGTTCACCTGTGCACGGGTTATATATATACCCCTTTGTTCCACGCTTGATTTCTGGCAAGCTGTTAGCAAGCAGCACAGTAGGACAAGTAGAAAGAAAGGGATCCTTTTTATGCAATATTTTTTCATAACAATAGCGTATTAAATAATCAATCGTCTATTACCTTGGCTTGGCATCCCACCAGACCTTTGTCCCACCGTTATCGGCTCCACCCAGCAAGGTCAGCGCGCGCGCGACCTGTGCGCCATTCTCCTGGTACTGTTGTAAGGGATAAGGGAGACGACGGACCTGTACGGTACTATTGACTGTACCACCGCTCCGGTTGAGCGCTATTGGAAAGAGCCGCGGAAAATCTGTGCGTCTGAATTCAGCCCAAGCTTCCTGTCCATTGGGATACATCGCAATCCATTTTTGGGTAATGATACGTTCGAGATTGGTATTAAAGTTGTCGGCCTCATTCCAACGAATGGTACTGCCGCCCAGGGAAGCCGTGCTATAGGCACTACCTGGAGCATAGTCCGTATAGTTTGCTGGTCGTGCTGTCGCATTGGACAGATAACCAGCCGGCATCGCTACCCCTAATTCTGTAAAAGAGAGCTGTACCCCTGTTTCGTACAAGGACTGGGCATTGCCCCCCATATTCCAACCGCGCAATGCACCTTCAGCCCGCAGAAAATAAACTTCCGATGCCCGCATCCAAGGTAAGCCGGTGTCGTTGGTCACATTCAGCTGCGAAAAAGGCTGATACACGGCCGGTACCACATTGATCCCCGTACGTACCCCTACATATTCATTGGGACGTACCGTGGAGGTCGAAAAGAAGACCCCGATTCGTGGATCACTGTAACCACGCAAGTAAGAATCCATGGATGCGCCCATCCGCGCTTCGTTGTAATCCTGGGTTAGGGTACGCAAGGGGTTTTTAAAATTCAGTCCTGCCGCCGGTTTTTGTATGGCCCCGTCGCCAACCGCGGTCAATAAGCCTGCGGGATGGCTGACGGCCTCTTCGGCAAAGCGTTTGGCATTGGCCGGATCAACATAAGCCATGCGAATCGCTAAACGCAGTTTCAGGGAGTTGGCATATTTTGCCCATTGCAGGTAGTTGCCGGCATAGATCTGGTCGTAGCGTGCCAAAGGAGTCCCTGCGGCAGCTCCACGTTCGTGCAGCAGATTTGCCGCACGCCCCAGTTCGCCAATAAAGGTCCGGTACAGACTTTCCTGGCTGTCGTATGCTGGCGTGAAGGTTCCTGTTGGGATCTGCGAATAAGGAACAGGACCGTAACTATCGGTCATACGCACCATACCAGTGATCTTGATCAGTTGAGCAACCGAAAACTGCAGCGAATCGCCAGAAAGTGTCGTTGCCTCCTGCACCTGTTTCCAGGCATTCAGCAATCGGCCAGTCAGGTTAAACTGCTCATTCACCCAGGTCAGGTTGAAACCATAGGTCAGGTTGTTGGTATTTCCGTTCCAGTTGTTGGCCTGGGCCATATAGCCCGAATAACAATCCGCGGCGAGATTAAATGCAATCTGATAGCTGTTTACAAAATTGGTGCCGGCGCCCGCATCTGCCGCCGGGATCACCGCATTGATCATAATGGGAAAATTACGTCCCGTGAGGTAGCCATCGGCTCCCATTTGCTCACGTGTAGCCTTATAGGGATCAGTATTGTAATCCGCATAATTTTTGGTACAGGCGCCAGCGAGTAAAGTCAGTGCCGCACAGCCGATGCCTAGCATCCGGAACCTATATCTTTTAGATGAATTTTTCATTGTTATGTACGTTAAGGTTAAAACTGAGCCCGGACACTGAAACCAAAACTCCGGTAGCTGGGCTGGCGGAAATAATCTATCCCCTGATCGTAGGTACCGGTAGAAGAAGTCGATTCCGGATCAAAGGGTGATTTGTTGTAAAACATAAATACATTTCTTCCCGTTAACGCCACACGAATATTGGGGCCTTTTGGACCAAACCATTTTGTTGGCAGATTATATCCGAGGGCCACTTCACGTAATCGGACATTCGTTGCACTATAAATGTAATAGGCCGCCATACCGCTCGCGCCATTTCCCAATAGATTATAATAGCCCTGTACATTGGGATATCGACTACCATAGATCATTACGCCACCATTATCACGGTCTTGTGCTGATTGCTCCGACACGCCAAAGGCATCCATAATGGATTGGGTATAGGAAACACCAATTCCCCCTACCCGTGCATCCACCAGAAAGGAAAGATCCACTCCTTTGTACGAAAACTGATTGTTCCAGCCTAGCGTATAGTCTGGTGCAGCGCGGCCCACATAACGCCGTGGAATTGTCGTCCTGCCGATGGAGCCATCACTAGAATTCACCCATAGATTCCCCTGATTATCTTCCCGTAATACCTGGGAAATATAAAAATCCGCCATTGACCCACCTACAGTCAGTACATTCTGAAAATCGCCCAGACCACCCACAAGACGCTGTTCATTTTCATAAGGCTCCCCTGTAGCCGGATTAATAAAGCCCTCTGAAAGACGCATGACGCGGTTTCTATTCAACGAAAATACCAAACCCGAAGTCCAGTCCAGGGCACCAAATTTACCCCGATGGGATAAGTTCGCTTCAATTCCCCGGTTGCGGATATCTCCGGCATTATAAAAGAAGACCGTGTAGATGCTACTTCCCAATAAGGGTTGTTCGAGCAGCTGATTCGTTGTATTGGATTGATATACAGTTGCATTCAAGGATAGGCGGTCGCGCAGAAAGCGGAGTTCCATACCGGCCTCATAGGACTTTGTCCGTTCCGGGCGGTAGTCCGCAAAAGGTGCTGGCCGAAACGAGTCGTCGACTAAGGAAAACACGGGATTGGCCACACCAAAACGAGGCGGATTACCCACCTCAGCATAGGAAAAACGTACTTTAGCAAAAGATATTGCTGCCTTGGAGACCTTCCATTTATCACTGATCACCCCCGAAATACCGACAGAAGGATAGAAATAAGAGGAAGTTGAGGCAAATCCGGGCGGCAGTTGCGAAGGCCACTCATAGCGACCAGTCAGGTCCATAAACAGCCAGTTTTGATAGCCCAACTGGGTGGTCGCAAAGACAGACTGCAGCTGAGTGGCGCTGTAAGTTTGTGTCGCCGGGTTGTCCGTGTTCTCCTGTACCGAGTAAAAGTTAGCCAGGCGCAGTAGGTTGCCCCCAGCACCTAAACCATCCAAACGATCGTTTTGATAGCTTCCACCAATATTGCTGCGCAACGAGAAACGATTTTCCGCAAAGCTATGCTTCATACTGGCGATCAGATCCAGGTATGTATTTTTGGTGGTGTTCTTGCCGGTCTGATAATAGCCAAATTCGGAGGCAAAGAGACCCCAGGTACCAGCGGGTCTTTTGGTTTCACTCTCCAGTACACTATTATCAATACGGGCGCGCCCAGTCACATTCAACCAATCTGTTACCTTATAGTTTGCTGTCACGCTCATCATATAACGGTCCGTATTCGTGGTCCGACTTTGCGCATCAGTGATCCAATATGGGTTTTGCATCCCTAGCCCCTGATCCTGATAGGGCCAGAATTGTGTTTCGATCAAGCGGTTTGGATCGTAACGTGAGTAGACCTGATATTTTCTAAAATCATCTCCCGGCGGAAAGAGGTAGACCGGTACAATCGGGTTTTGGTATTGGCCCTGGGCCACCATATTATTGTCTTTGAGCCGCACATACATCCCGCTGAAATCGGCGGTCAGGCGGTCTGAAAGCTGCGCATTGTGCCGCAGGTAAAAGTTATAACGGTCGAATTTATTGTTGCGGATAATACCTTCGGCATTGTTTGTTCCCACAGAAAATAGCGTCTGGCTCCTGTCGGTACCACCCGTGATACTTGCTCCATTGCTGATGTTGTAACCTGTCTGGAAAAAGTCCTTTGGTCGATAGTCCGATGGTTGCGGCAGCTTAGCTCCCCAACTGGCATATTCCTGTGGATTGGACTGGCCATAAGTATTTTGAAAACGAGGCATCACAAAAGGGGAAAAGAAATCCGAACTATGCGATACGTTGACACGTATACTGCCAAACAGCCCTTCGGTATCGCCGCGGGTACCTTTTTTGGTATTGACGAGGATGACACCATTGGCGCCCTGATTTCCGTATAATGCAGTTGCGGAGGGGCCCGTCAAGGCGCTGATGCTTTCAATATCTTCGGGATTAAAGCTGGAAATCCCCTCCCCGCTGACAACTCCTTCAAAAGGACCATTGGTGCCGCCGCCATTGTTATTCGGAATCGGGATACCGTCAATGACATAAAGCGCGTTGTTGTTGCCGGCAATGGATTTTGTTCCCCGCATGACCACCCTGGTTGCACCACCGATTCCCGAGGAACTCGAGTTGATCGTGACACCGGCAATCTTTCCGGTCAGGCTGTTCACGAAGTTGGCATCTTTATTCCGTGTAATTTCTTCGCCTTTAAATTCCTGCACATTATAGGTCAGTGCTTTGACTGACTGTCGGATACCCAAAGCAGTCACCACGACCTGATCCATTTTCATTTCTTCCTGTTGCAGGACAATCTGGAGCATTTCTGCCGACGCGACTTTATGCTCTTGCCGTATATAGCCGACAAAGGAAAAAACCAGGATATCGCCAATGCTGGCATTGAGGCTAAATTTCCCTTCGGTATCGGTTGAGATACTCTGTCCGGTATTTCGGTTTAATATGGATACACCAGCAATACGTTGTCCTGTACTGTCGCGCACAGTTCCCTGTATGGGGATGAATATTGCCGTTTCCGGACTGCCAGCGGGTAATTTTGGGCGGAGCACGACGGTATTCGCGTGGACCGTATAGGCCAGCGGCAAGCCCTCCAGGACTGTTTCCAGCGCTTCACTCACCGATACGTTGGCCAGATCAATGCTTCGCTTCTGGTTTTTGGGGATAATGCGGCCATCATAAAAGAGATCATATCCGCTTTGCTTACGGATCTCTTTCAAAAGAGATTCCAAAGAAGCATGCTGGCGCCTTATCGTAATTTTCTGTGCGGAGGTCAACGCACTCACGTGTGTAAGGGACACAATGAGTAAGGCAGTGGTTAGTCGCATAATCAGCCATATTTTACGGCATAGTATTCCATCTATACCAATTTTAATAGTATATTTTTTATACATTTGTTTAGTTTGGTTAATATACAGCATACCTTGACTTTCCAGGGCTTGGGCAGCTGTAGGTGTAAACAATTGAAAGATTGGGCCAAATCTTAACCAGGAGTGTTTCAGGCACTTCTGGTTAATCTTGTGGATCTAATAGGTTATCCGAAGTCTCTTTTCATTTTATCATTCATTTTAAGGTTTATATTAGGGTTATTTAAGAACTTATACTTTATTTAAGAACATCTATTTTATTTAGAGACATATACTTTACGGCCCTCGATCTTAAAATGGGCCAGTCCCGAGGATTCAATTAATTTAAGCACAGCCGATAGGTTGTTCTTTCTTGAAATCCAGCCTCCGGCCTCCATATCGAGTGGCACACTGCTATCATAGATAAATTCGACGTCATACCATCGGGCAATTTTGCGCATCGCTGTTTTAAAGTTGATATGATTCAGTGCGAAGTCACCTTCTTTCCAGTCCACAATTTCATCGAGATCCACTTCCTTAACCGCGATTCCCGCCGCTGTGGCGATGGCCTGTTGGCCGGGCCGGATGATTTCCTTCCGTTGCCCATGAATGACCCGGACAGATCCTTCCAGCAAGGTTGTACTGATCGCTGCCTCATCCGCATAGCTATTGATATTGAAATGTGTCCCCAGTACTTCGACCTCCAGGTCCCCCGTTTTGACAACGAAAGGATGGGTTTTATCTTTTGCCACTTCAAAATAAGCTTCGCCTGTTAATTCCACCTTCCGCTGTCCTTTGCTGGTATAGAGCGCTGTGCTGTAGGTCAGGCTGGATGCAGCATTCAGCCATATTTTTGTTTGGTCTGGGAGCGTCACGACATAGGTCTGACCGTTGGCGGTGGATAAGGTATTGCTGCTCTGATCGTTGGCACTGCCCCCTAAGATCTGATACAGAATCTGGCCGTCAGCGGTTTTGCTAACACTGACACCGGCCTGACGGGCGATCTCGCCCTCACCGGCATCACCCAGGAGAATCTGCTCCCCATTGGCGAGCGTCAGCGTTGCGCCGACCGCTCCCGGAGCAATGTCTTTGTGCTGTGGCACAGTGACCAGCTTGTTATCGCGTGAAGACAGACTGTAATAAAAAATACCGGATCCCAGTGCAAATAGCAGGATGGCTGCCGCTGCAATACGTGGCCAGCGTCTGATTTTCTTGATCGGATAGCCTGGGAGCTGCTGCCGGATCAGTTCCAGCTGCTGCTGTTTCTGCAGTTCGTCAAAACCAGAAACATCTGCTGTATGCAGATTGTGGTACCAGCTCTCCACGATGGCCTGTTCTTCGGGAGATGCTTGTCCCTCCAGATATTTAAGCAGTAATTTTTCTGATTCTTTCATTGGTTATTCCAGGCCCTATTGCTGGCCCTATATACCTATGACAAAGAAAAGCATGCGAACAAGTATCGAATAATTAAAAAAAATAAAAAAAAATAGCTAATAGTCAGATAATCAGGAAAATAATAAAATAGAATGGACCTAGATTTTTCCGTAGAATTTTGAGCACATTGGTCATTTGCTTGGCTATCGTATGTTCGGAGGTACCCAGACGCTCCGCGATCTGCTTATGGGAAAGCCCTTCTTCGCGGCAGAGTTTGAAAACCTCTTTCATCCGTGGCGGAAGACTGTCTACCTCTTTTTGGATCAGTTCCTGGAATTCTTTTTCACGGATCTGCAGGTCAATCAGGTAATTCCCTTCGCGGATAAATTCCTGCAGCGAATCCAGGTAGGGTGCTTCTTTGCGCCGTTTATAGATCAGGTTGAGTGCGCGGTTTCGGATAGCCGTAAAAAGATAATTGGCCAGACCGGTCGTCAGCGTCAGCACTTCGCGCTTGACCCAGAGCTCTGTAAAAAGATCCTGGATCAGATCCTGCACATCTTCGGCGCGGCCCAATTTTTTCCAGGCATGCTGTTGCAGCACAGTTTTATAGCGGTCATAAATTTCCAGATAAGCCGCATGATCGCCGGCCTTGAGCAGCTTAACCAACTCCATGTCCGAATGATTACGATACTGCATCATCTGTTGTTTTAACTATACTTTTATCCGTCAATTTGTTATGGTAGATTTATGAGGTACTCCTGCCCCAACTTGTCAATAATCAAGATTTATTTGTCAATATTAAATATTTATTTGCAATTGTCCTAAAATTTGATTGTTAAAATCAATTCTCAGCTATATGAATTGATTTTGACGCCTGTCCAAATGACGATCAGCGATAATCTTTTGCTAGTAGTCCATTATGTTGGAATTTATTTCGCTCTTTTTTCCAGTTCAGCACGCGGGGCAATTAAAATTTTTCCCGCAGGTACCGATCCCTTAAACGGTTGTGCCCTTAATTGGTAGGTCCCGTTGGGAATGGCAACAGGTGTACCTTTGTACCTCAAGGAAGTCGTGTCGGGATTGGTATTATCCAGGGTATAGTAAATATCCAAGCCGTCGATATCCGTACTCAAAGAAACCAGTAATTGTTTTTGGGTATCGTGTTTTGCTGTTGCCAGTACATCAAAAGCCGCTGTTGAATACTTGATCCGAGCCCTATCCAGTAGCTTAAAATGTGTCGTTAATTTTTGTTGAAAATCCGGCCAGCTCTGCTTTGTCGTGGGTGACCAAAAAACCTCTGCTAAGGCCAGTGCGCGGGGCCAGGTCATGTATTCCGCATGCCTGCCGTTGGGGATCGATTCGGTCCATAAATTTCCCTGTCCACCCAAAACCAGACTACTATCCACTCCGGTGGGAACGGGATTCCACAAATATGAATTCTTTAAACGCAGCATGCTATAAGTGTCCGGTTCCAATAAAGGATCGCCTTGGTACAAATCCAGGTAAGTATGCGTATCGGGAGTGAGAATGACTTGGTGCCCCTGTTTTGCTGCGTCAATAGCACCCTGCACGCCTTGCCAGCTCATTACCGTGGCATCCGGCGCCAGGCCGCCTTCGAGGATCTCATTCCAGCCTATAATTTTTTTCTGGTACTTTTTAACCATTTTCTCTATTCGTTTTATAAAATAGCTCTGTAACTCATGTTCGGTTTTAATCCCCTGCTGTTTCATGAAATTCTGTACCACAGCCGAACGCTGCCAGAAATATTTCGTACACTCATCGCCACCGATATGGATGTATTGTCCCGGGAATAAGGCTGCGACCTCCTTCATTACTTTTTCTAGAAAGACATACACACGATCGTCTGCCGGGTTTAAGGTGTTATCGTCGATATTATAAAATTTGCTGCCGGGATTCACCATATAGTTATACCCCGTCGCAGATAAATAAGGGTAAGCGGCAATAGCGGCAAGCGAGTGACCCGGTACATCAATTTCAGGAACGACGGTTATATTTCTTTCCGCAGCATAAGCGACCACTTCTCTTATTTCTTCTTGCGTATAGTAGCCGCCATCGGTAGGTTTTTCGTCTTTTTGCGGCGGAGTATATGACCACCACTGCCCTGTTCTCGGCACCCGCCAAGCCCCCACTTCTGTGAGGCGGGGCAGCGACTTAATTTCGATGCGCCAGCCTTGGTCGTCGGTTAAATGCCAGTGAAAAACATTGTATTTGTAACGGGCCATATCATCAATATATTTTTTCACAAAATCCTTCGAAAAGAAATGACGGCTTACATCCAGCATCAGGCCTCGCCAGTGAAACCGGGGATAGTCTGTAATTTCTACTGCCGGTAAACTTAGCTGTTGCTGTTGGGGACTGTCGGCTGCCTGACATAGCAATTGCCGAAAGGTTTGCAGCCCATTGAATAACCCTGCCGGTTTACGCGCCTGTAGTATGACCTTGTTTTTTGTGATCGATAACTGATAGCCTTCGTCATTATTGATATTATTCAAGGAAGGGTTTAGCAAAAGGCTGATGGTTGAAGTTGATTTTCCTGATCCGTCAGCTATCGTCAGTGTCGTGCCATTTAATTCAGCAAGCCAATTATTGAGATGCTCGGCAAGCGGTTTAAGTTCCGTATGACCCTGTGGTATCCGTATGGCAGTACCGGCGTCAATTGTGAAAGTTCCCTCACCTTGGGTATACGACACTGGTTCTGGAATAATGGCGGGCTTTGTTTGTCCTATCACTAGACTGTTCAGGTTGATGAACAACAAAGCCAGGAGCAAGCGGTTCTTAAAAAAAACTATATTCATATCTTAGATTTTTGTAGATAGCTAAATATATAAAATAAACGACATTAAGCTATTACCTATTTATTTCTACACTTGTTTCCCCTGCATAGCAATAGGAAATTGCCGGCGTCTGTGCGGGTCAAGTTATGCGACGGTATTGTAGAAGTCGACCCCGGGTCGATAGAAAAAAATGAAATTATTTTTGAGACAGCGGGTAATTTATGATGACAATGTCCAGCAAATACAGGTTTAGTTAGTACAAAAACAGCCGCTCAAAAATATGAACAGCTGCTTGTTATGTTTGTATAATTGAGAATACTTACTTTTTGTCTCTGGCTAGATCTGCCCGTACTTTCTGTACAAAATCAAGCGAAACCTCTGCAACACGCACGATAATATCATCGGTAAGCTTCAGTTCAGTAATCAAATTCTCCACTACATCATAGCTTTTCGCCTCGGCACCTTGTTCTATCCCCTGTTCAATGCCTTGTTCGATACCTGTTTGGATACCTTTCTGAATAGCCTCGTTCAGCTGTTGCTCCTGATATTGGCGCACCGCTTCCGCATCCCATTTACGTTTTAGACTTACATCATACATTGCTCGTTCCTCCTTATTCAATTTTGCGTATTCTGCTATTTTAAATAATTTTTCAAATATAGGCTTCTTCAGATAGCCCGGGATCTTGTTAAGCTTGGACATATTCCGTAAAACATAAAGCCAACGATCCAGATCATTTTTTAATTCTGCCTCTACTTTTGTAAAGTTACGCAATTGAACGTAAATAAACCCCAACTCTTCATAAAAAACTCGACCTGTCTCCCTGTTACACAAACAGATATCGTGAAGGACAGCACTGGATTCTTCTGCCTGTGAAAAAGTAAATCCATCCATAAGTACGACGATATATACCTCAGTGATTGCATAATTCCACGCTCGACGGTTTCCTTTGGGCGCCTGATCCGCAATCAACTTACTGCTGTAGTAAAGCATGCGTTTTTTTAAATTTATCTGTGCGGTACGCTGTACTTCAATCACAAATTTCTCTCCATTATCAGCGGTACAGATCAGGTCAAAGATCACGGTACCGATCTCCTCGCTATCGCCTACATGTTCATTCTTTTCGTACAATAAATCGACAATGGATTTCCGTCCACGGAATAACCCATTCAACAGCGAAATCAATAAATCCTTATTGGGTTCGGATCCAAAAATGCGCTTAAATGCATAGTCTGAAACTAGGTCGATATAAACTGGTTCCTTCATAACTACAATAATTGGTTGTTGACTGTAAATATCGCAAAAACAAATCAATAAAACTAATATTTTTAGTAAAATAAATATAACAAAAAGTAGCCGGTAAATATTTTTTAAGGTAATGTAACAAAATAACCATCTTGGCTGTCTTTCATCTAGTAGCTTATCTGAAAATAGATAATCATTTAAAACTTTTCAATTATGAAGTCCCTATATCTAATTCTTTTGCTTTTAGTAGCACAAATTGTGTACAGTCAAACACCACAAGGTCACTATGAAGGTGCCTTGACACGAAATGGATCTGTTCAGTTAATTTCATTTGATTTTAATAATGATAAAACAACTTACGATATACCGGAAATTGGTTATATGAATGTGACTACTGAAAAAATAGCACAGCATGGAGATACTTTGGGCCTGAAAATTTTCTATGGAGATTTCGATTGCTTTTTAAACCATATAACAGGTGATCTAACCGGGATTAGCAAGGATGCAAAACCTGAAATTAGGATACACCTGAAAAGGACAGCTGCAACAGAGAAAAGCTTTACAGAAGAAGAAATAAAATTTGCAAATGCTGATGTTTCGCTCGCTGGTGTTTTGTACAAACCAAAAAAATCAGAAAACCCTGTTCCCTATGTCATTCTGGTACATCGTTCCGGATGGGAGAACAGGGAGACGCCCTGGTACCAATCCATGGCTTATATTTTGGCAAACAAGGGAATAGGAGTTTTATTATATGATAAACGAGGGACTGGTAAATCAACAGGTAATTTTTCACTTGCAGATTTCAATGACTTTGCAGAAGATGCTGCTTCCGCCTTTAATTACCTGAAAGCGCGACATGACCTGAACTATGCCAAGATAGGCTTTGCAGGTGCAAGCCAGGGTGGCTGGGTAGTACCATTGGCAGCTAATAAAGTTTCCAATTGCGATTTTGCCATTTTAATCGTAGGTCCCGCAGTTTCTCTTTACGAACAGGATATAAACCGGGTTCAGTATACCTTGGCCGAGGAAGGATATTCCAAAGAATCCATTCATTCTGCACTTCGCTATTCCGGACTTTTTTTCAAGTACATTAGGAATAATACGACAAAAGACTGGGATGCACTTCAAAAATATACCGCTGAGATCAGGGGGCAAAAATGGATAGATCAGGTAGATATCCCGCAGTCGAAAACAGGGGATGATGTATTATGGTGGCGAAAAAACGAATATGATCCAAAGGAAGCGCTGAGTGCAATAAAATGCCCCGTATTAAGTATTTTGGGAGAAAAAGATGTATTGGTGCCGCCCGCTGAGAATAAAAATAAAATGGAAACCTACTTGACAAAGGCGGGTGTGAAACACAATATTATTACCATAAAAGACTGCGGACATGACATGATTACCCAAGGTAAGATGAATGGTACAGGGGAAAACTGGCCATATACCTATTGGCAATGGCAAAAACAACCAGAGGAATTTATAAATTCAATTTTTGACTTTATAAAAAAATAATGCAAATCAAAATAACCACAGGAAGACAGGAAAAAGCGTGGTTAAGTTTGTGATTCATACAGATTCCTTCAACAACTTTCAGGACTTTTATAAACAAGTGGAAAGCAAACTTCTCCCAATCTATTATCGATGACGCACAGGAAGCTGTGCAACAGTTATTGTACCGCTTAAAACGATTGGAATAAGACGATCGGCAGCTTTGGGGACCTAACAAGGCTGTATCTAAAGGCGTCTGGTCTGAAAATGCTTGTTCATAATAAAATGAAAAGCCCGGGTAGATATAACCCGGGCTTTTTATTTGATCTGTGCACAGGGACGACCAGCCACTGCGTGCTGATCATCTTGTAGAGACCCAAGCTCCTGCCTAATTACCTGGCAGATCAAGATCTATGTCCCTTACATCACTTGAAGGATCGATCGCTGATGGCTAAAATTCTCCAGACTGAATCTCCCGTGATATTTACCCATTCCGGAAGTGCCTACTCCACCGAAGGGTAGATCATGCGATCCCACGTGGATCAGCGTACTGTTGATTTCCGCATCCCCACTGGTTGTTCGCGCAATCACATCGTCCGCAAATTTCTGGTCTTCGGAAAACACGTACAAAGCCAGTGGTTTGGGTCTATTATTGATCTCTTTGAGTACGTCATTGCTATTGGTGTAGGTTAAAATAGGAAGGATCGGACCAAAAATTTCCTGCTGCATCACCGCGTCATTCCAGTCGACTTCATCCATCAAGGTCGCTTCAAAATGCCTTGTTTCCAAATCATATTTTCCCCCATAAATCACTTTTTGGGGAGCAGCATCCAGGTATCCAGCCAGATTCTTGATCTGATGCTGGCTTACGATCTTGCCGATCTTCCCTAGTGATTCGTCATTGTACGTCGCTTTCAGATAAGATTTAAGCTGATCAATAAATGCCTCTTTTACAGATTCATGCACATAGACGTAATCCGGGGCCACACAGGTCTGTCCACAATTGATCCATTTACCGGCAGCGATGCGCTGTACTGCTTTTTGCAGATCCGCATCGTGGTGCACGATCGTAGGGGATTTTCCACCCAATTCCAAGGTAAGTGGAATCAGTTGTTCGGCAGCGGCCTTCATCACAATTTTTCCAACATTCGGGCTACCCGTAAAAAAGATATAATCGAAAGCGAGGCTCAGTAGATAGGTATTTTCTTCAATCGCGCCCTGAAAGACAGCAACATATTTTTCATCAAAAGCTTCGGTAACAATCTCTTCAATTATCCTGGCAACATGCGGCGTATTTTCAGAAGGTTTGATGATCGCCGTATTTCCGGCCATCAAGGCACCGATCAGCGGACTAAAAGTCAACTGTATCGGATAGTTGAACGGACCTATGATGTAGTTTACACCATAGGGCTCATAGATGTACTTACTGATGACTTTGGCTCCTGAAGCATGCGGTTTTGATTCGACAAACTTAGGTTTTACCCATTCTTCCATATTATCGATCATATCATCCAGTTCATTGAGAACAATCTGAACTTCGACGCGTTCCGCCTCTGCCCTGCTTTTTCCAAGATCAATATACACGGCCTCACAGATCGCGTCCGTGTAACTTGCAAAAACTTTACGAAAATTTTGCAACTGTCTTTTGCGGAATGCTATTTCCTTGGTTGCTTGCGTGCCGAAAAAATCTTTCTGTTTTTCGAATACTTCTTTTATTTTGTTTTTAACTTCTGTAGTCATTTGTTCGTGATTTTATGCATTTTAAAACATTTTATTCCATAAAAAGTTTACTACTTTCCTGTCTTATAGATCAAGATTGGGTTGCAATATGGTAAAACAAAGGTAGGTTAATATTTATATTGCGCAAAATATAATATTGGTAAATATACAAGACTGGTAAACAGCTTGTGCATTGCTTGAGGTAGTTCCTGTTCCGCCTACATTCAGCTGTATATCGTGAATTATCTGGCTTAAAGCCATATCTTTGTTTTATTACGTTAAAGACCTGAAACTGGTCGATAGGAACTGGAGCAGCTCATTTTTGGCGGTATATTGTTTGTTTCCTATGAACTCTGCCTAGCGCTGTCGATTGATTATACGACAAACAGTAGACAGGCGATAGAAGTTGGGATGGTCAATTATTTATGGCCCACGTTCACGATGATAGCCACCGTAATTTTCACATACAAGAAAGCCAATTGGCTGATCTTTCCGGGTGCCCTCATTTCGATGTGTGGCCTGCTCTGGGTTTTAAGTGGTGATGAGGGTTTTAATTTCAATGACATGCTTAGCCATATCGCTGCCAATCCCCTAAGTTATGGCCTGGCATTTATAGGCGCTATCCTCTGGTCAGCTTATTGCGTGGTCACGGTCCGGAGTGCAAAAGGTTTGAATGGGATAACCCGATCTACGCGGTACTTTGAAAAATGGAAATAAAACCCATTTTTACCTGCCGACATCAAAAAGTATCATTCCGCAAAACGCGCATAGCCGGCTGATAGAAATACCTTGGGAAGAGCATTGTCTCAGCAAAGGCCTCATCTACCAACAAGAATAATCATCATGGCCCTTTTAACCTGTTCAGCAGCAGGCCCCTGTTCCTATAATTTTATGCTCGTGTAATCGCCTCCCTGAAGTGGATCGGTGCCATCTGCATCATTTTTTTGAAGAAATTATTAAAATGAGTAGCCTCTTTAAAACCTAAAGAATAAGCGATTTCTGAGACGTTCCATTCGGTATGTCTCAGTAATATTTTTGCCTCCTGCAACAAACGCTCGGCAATAATCATGGAGGTTGTTTTTTCTGTAGTCACCTTGACGGCCCGGTTTAGATGATTGACATGCACGGAGAGCTGGTCCGCGAATTCACAGGGCGAACGAAAGCTGATCCGCTGCCTCACATCTTCAATCGGAAACTGACGCTCTAAGAGTTCCAGGAACATATGGGTGATTCGTTGAGAAGCATTCGTTTGTTGCTTTTCAACCTTTGAAGCCGTTTTCATCCGATGGGTATAGTGAAGCAGATCAAACACGAGATTTCTGAGCAGATCATATTTATGTTCATAATCCGAATCCAATCCCGCCTGCATTTTCAGGTACACCTGCTTTATTTCTTCCAATTGCTCATCCGTGAGCTCAAAAACAGGTATGGCATTGGGTTTAAAAACTTCGTAGTCGTTGAGATTGCCAAAATGGTGAAAAAATGATGCTGTAAAAACACAAAAAAATCCAGCTTTATAATCGTCGATCCATTCAAATTTGTAAGGGATCTGCGGATTTGTAAAAAATAAAGCCTGCTTTTTAATTTCAATGACCTTATCAGCATAATGTATTCTATTTCTGCCAATTATCAGGGTAATTTTAAAATAATCTTTCCTGCTGTAGACCACAGGCTTAGTATGCTTACCTATGTATTCATCTATTTTAAAAACATTGAAATGCCCCACCCCATTTTGGATATTTTCGGGGACCCTGTCAAATTTAGACTGGTAAAATCCCTCCAGCGACTGCATTTTTTCCATCAGATAAATATACGAAAATCAAACAAAACGTGTTGTCACTCTGGAGTGGCAACACGTTTTGTTTTTTGGGTAAGATTTTAATTAAAATCAGTAGAATAAGAAATATTCTTGTTGTTTTCCAGTTCTTCTGAAAGCAAATTAATTTTTTCCGTTGCCCTTTTATAGGCATCGCTTCCGAGATATAGCCGTACAGGGGGATTCGGATTCTCTGTCAGATCAATAAACACCTGAGCCAGCTTTTCGGGGTTACCGATTTGTGTTCCGTTCATTGCTGCATATTTTGCGTGAGAGGCTGTGATCGCAGTGTAGCTGTCGATTTTATTTTCAGCTAAAGCCAGCGAGCTATCTTCCAGAAACTCCGTCCGGAATGCCCCTGGTGCCACCACCGTCACTTTGACACCAAACTCTTTCACATCCTCTGCCATCACCTCTGAAAGTCCTGTCACCGCATATTTTGTTGCCGCATACATTGCCCAGCCAGTCCCCGGGGCAAATCCCGCAATAGATGAAATGTTGATCATATGACCTGATCTTTGTTGCCTGAAATAAGGCATCGCAGACTGCATCGTTTTGATAACGGCCATTACGTTGATGTCAAAACTATCCTTGATTTCTTTCTGACTTAATTCTTCCACAGCTCCACCAATACCGTAGCCTGCATTATTCACCAAAACATCGATTTTTCCGAACTGTGCAACCGTACGTTCAAACGCTTCATGGATGGATTTCTCACTTGTCAAATCCACTTCCAATGGTAAGAACTGTTGCTCGTCAAAATGCCCGACGGCGTCAATTAAATGTTGAGATTTTCTACTTGTTGCTGCCACGCTATACCCCTTTTCGATGAGCTTTTTCACCAGCGATAGCCCCATTCCTTTGGAGGCCCCGGTTATAAACCATACTTTATTTGTCTTCATGTTAAATTTATTTATAGAACAAAATTAGCACTTCAATGGCCGGCAGTGTTAACAAAATAGAAACAATAGCTTACAAAAATCAAACAATTGAGTCAATGTCAGAGAAACGGTATATGTACGATATTTTTTTTATTTCTTAGTATGCTAACATAAATATTATTACCTTAGAATATTGTTTAAAGAAATAAATCTAAGCCTAGAAAATAAGATACAATAATAATAATATTAGGTAAAGGAAAAATAAATTTATGAGAAATACGCTACGGATCGCTTCATTACTATTTTCTGCTGCCATTTTCATCTATGGGTGCAATAAGGATAACAGGATTCCCGAATTACCAGAAAAGGTTATCGAAAAGCCCGAAGAACCACCCCAAGTCGTTAGAGATACGTTTGTATATTTACGAAAAGATGTTATCGTCTTCAAAGCATATAGAGGGTCGCTCAAGGGAGGGGTTGATATTTCTGCTCAAGAGAAACCAGAATCTTTTTGGAATTCTACCAAACTGACCAGTTATCGTTACGATACGCTGACCGTTACCAAAGACAGTACCTTTGAAAGACCCTATAAATATGAAATCAATGATTTTCGGTTTGAGCAACGGAAAGACAGTATTTTCCGGTGGAATCGCTACGCAAGATTTTGGGAATTTTATGGGATGCGCAAGAAAGATACCGTCGAACAGTATGTGCGCTTTTATAGTTTTCAAAAGCATACTCCACCCTATTTATATGCTGAAAACGGTCACAATTCGGGTGAAATATCCTATACCTATTATTTTAATGACAATAAATACCTTTTTAAAGGTCCCGAAGATATGAAAAATGAGAACGATGAGGTAGCCTGGTATGGCATCAAATATATATACGTTAAAAAGAAATAGTCTGACTTGTAGGCTACCCATGTGAAGCAGATTTAAATAGAACGTTTTTTATTTTTTTGTTTATAGTTCAAAAGAAGGCACGCAGCACCCTATCAAGACTAAAAAGTCTTGACATACATCAAGACAGAAATTAAACTATCTTACGGAAATTTGCATTTTAACATTAAATAATCTACAATGCCATTAGTAAGAATAACTTTATCGGAAAGCTACGAGCTCCAAACAACGAGCCATATTTCGCAGGCTATCCATCACGCACTAATACAGGAGTTTAATATTCCTAAAGACGACTATTTTCATATCATTGAGAAATTGCCAGATACACAGCTCCGGTTTCCAAAAGAGTACCTGGCTATAAAACATACAACAGCCATAATTTTCATACAAATTATCGCTGCTGTGGGGCGAACAGTCGTGCAGAAACAACGCTTATATAAAAAAATCTCCGAAAATATTGAAGCTTCGACAGGAATAAATCCACAAGAGATTATCATTTCGATGATTGAAAATGAGAAAGAAAATTGGTCTTTCGGAAATGGAGAATTACAGGCCTTTAACCATATATAAAAATGATCGAAATTGTAAACGGATTTGAAATCCTTGGAAAGGTCCCAAAAGATGCCTTAATGATGCAGAAGGTGGCGCACTTAATAGGCGATGATACCATGTCCCTATTTATCATTGAATTGGGCAAAAATCAAAAATTACCAGCGCATTATCATAAGGCAGGGATTGAAATGTACTTTATCCTTTCGGGAGAAGCGTCCATCGAAACTGCTGTATTTAAAGAAGAGGCCAATGTTTTTGAAAACATAACAACTCAAACACTAAAGTCTGGCGACGCATTTACGATTCATCCATTGGTTATACATCAATTAGTTAATAAAGAGACAGGGATGCTTAAACTTTTAGCGGTAGCTTCCAAAAGTCACAATAATGAAGACCGCTATTTTGTTGACTTAGGCAAAAAGGTAGTTGCATAAAAGAGATTCGGCTCTTTGACCCGAGTACGATAAATACAAAGTAAAGCACCACAGCGGTGCTTCACTTATTTTAAAAAAAAGGGACCGACGTGTGCCAACGCGGTCCCTAATAAAACTATAAACTATTAAAACTATTAAAACTATCTTCTCCGTTCGGATTAGTATCCAAAGATTTCATTTAAGCTAAGCTTAGTGATTTTACCAAGCGTTGTAATATTATCCTGATTCAGGTCCTTCTCCTCTCCCACAATGCAATAGATATATGGCTTACGGCTTATATTATCGCTGTGAAATTGTTTAAGATCACTGTATGTCAATTGAGGAATCTTTTCGAAGATCATTTTTCTTGAATCTTCTGTAAGCCCACGGCGTTGTGCCGCCATATAGCTCGAAAGGATACCGGTCCCTGTGATACGTTCACTAGCCAATGATTTTAATAGATTTGTACGCACCGATTCCAAGCCTACAGTTGATTCCGGTAATTCATTCAAAAGTTCATTCATACCGCCTACAGCATCTTTAAACTTATCAGATTGCGTTCCTATATAAGCACCGACCATGCCATGGTTTTCTTTCTTTTGTGGTTGTCCATAGTAGGCATAAGTCGTATAGGCCAATGCTTTAGATTCCCGAAGCGTCTGGAATACAATACTGCCCATACCGCCTCCAAAGTATCCATTGAAAAATGTAACCGTCGGAAGTTGGTTTTTATCAAATAACCCTGAATTTCTGATCCAGAATACTTCAACCTGCTTCATACCATACTGTGCAAAAAAGACTTTGCTCTCATCTGTCGGTTTTTCTACAAACTTTACGCCCTTTTCTATTGTTGCATAGGCCGCATTATTGTTTTTTAGCGGTGTCAGATTTTTTACCAACTCATTCACAGGCTCCGGTCCATAGTATAGTATACGGTGTTTAGCGTTCGCTAACTTATGCAATACCTCCACTAGGTCTGAAGCTTTCAATCCATCCAACTCTTGATCGGTATAGGTGTAATTAAATGGGTTTTTGGCACCATAACGTGCATATGCTTTTAACCCTTCCATGATAGAAGCTTTATTCTCCTTGGCATTGGTACGGGATTTTTTAACGCGGTCAATGAATGCGGTAAATGCCCGCTCATCGGCTACACAGTTATGCATCAGATCTTGCAGCAGACCGACCGACTCCTTAAAATTACTACCCAAACCAGAAATAGAAACACTACTTTCCTCATTTCCAGAAGAAACTGAAAAGTCTGACGCCAGCTTATAGAATGCTTTGCTAAACTCTTCGCTGCTCCTATTCTTCGTGCCCAAAAACTCTAGGTATCCGACGGCCAAGCCCAGTAACTTATTGTCCCAGCTACCAAAATCATAATGATAAGTGAGTGTAAAGAGTTCGTTATTTTTGTTTTGAACAGCCAATACATCCAGATCCTTCAGCTTTGATTTGGAAATTTCCTGATCAAAATCTATCCATTTAGGACTGATATTCTGCTCCGGCATTGCATTGATCTGTTTCAAAAATGCAGACTCTACATTCCGATTGACCGTAATAGGCGTGATGGCTGGTTTGACTACTTTATCTACATTGGCATCTTGCCCTTTTTCCTTGAAGACGGTCACGTAATTGACGTCAGAAATATATTTATTCGCAAAGCGAACAATATCTTCTTTCGTAATCTTAGACAAGCGGTCCGTATAAGCCAACTCTTTTGCCCAATCCAACTCCGAATTAAAGCCAGACATAAGCTGTTCGGCGGTACTGGTGTAGTTTTCGAAGAGTTTAATCTGTGATTTTTTTTCATTATTGATGATAGATGTCAACAAGTCGTCGGAGAAATCTCCTTTTTTCAATTTCTCCAATTCAGCCAACAACAGTTTTTTGACATCTTCAAGGCTCTGGCCTGTGCCTGGATTACCTTGAAGAATAAGCATCGAATAATCTTTTAGAATATAAGGAAATGCACCCGCTCCCAATAGTTTCTGAGACTTAACAAGGTTTAGATCGATCAAACCGGCAGATCCATTGGTAAGCACATTGGCCATTAAATTGAGGATCTGCGCATCTGGATGTGCTGCCCCCGGGAAACGAAAACCCATTAAGACATATTCCGAAGCAGGGCCTTTGACAGTCCTTGAAATTGGTATTGTGATGGGCTGCTCTTTCTCAAAGGTATATGTTGGCACGGATTTGGATTTCATGCCTGAAAATGCCTTGTCTATGCGCTTAATCACGTCGGTAGGATTAAAATCACCCGACATAATCACGCCCATATTATTCGGAACATAATAGGTGTTGTAATATTCACGGATTGCTTTGAGCGATGGATTTTTAAGGTGCTCCACAGAGCCCAAAACGGTTTGCTTGCCGTAGTTATTATTGGGAAACATGGCTGCAAAAATAGCTTCGATAGATTTTCTATTATCGTTATCTAAACTTATGTTTTTTTCTTCGTAGACTGATTCAAGCTCTGTGTGGAATAAACGGAGGATGGGATTTCGGAATCGCTCCGCTTGTACGGTCAGATATTTATCGATCACATTGCTGGGGATATCTTCCACGTAGACAGTTTGCTCAAATGAGGTAAACGCATTCGTACCCTTAGAGCCCATGCTGCTCATCAGTTTATCATATTCATTCGGAATAGCATATTTTGACGCCTCCCCTGATACACGGTCGATTTCTTTGTAGATAGCAGTGCGTTCATTGACATCTGTACTATGGTTATATTTTTCATAAAGATTGTCGACCTCGTCCAGTAGTGGTTTTTCTTTGGACCAGTCCAAACTACCAAACTTGTCGGTTCCCTTAAAAAGCATATGCTCCAGATAATGTGCTAGTCCAGTATGATCTTTTGGATCCGTCTTGCTACCAGCCTTGGTTGCAATATAAGCCTGTATGCGGGGTTGCTTGTTATTTGGGCTTAAAATGACGGTCAGTCCATTTTTCAATTTGTAAAACCGCGTTTGAACCGGGTCGTTGGTCACGTATTTATAGGTATAGCCCCCTTCTGAGGTCTCTTTCCACTGATATTTTCCGACCTGCGCCTGAATACCGGTCGTAATAAACAGTAGCGATAGGAAAGCTACCGTTTTCATTTTTCTATTCATAAATAAACAATTTAGAGAACATAATCTTGATAATAGTTGGCAATAATATTTTCAACAATATTAAACTTTAACCAAACAATTATCAATGTAACAGCTCAAAAACAATAAAATTTATAGAAATATTGATACTTGGTGATATATTATTCAGAAAATTCATCATCATGATAGATAAAAAAGGATTTTTTTCAGCTAACAGGTACGAAATGAATTCTTTAGCCGAAGTCCGGCAATAATCAAACAATGAACTCTCGCATTTTTCTTATCTAAAAAAGGGAGCACCATATTCGGTACTCCCTCCATTTACGGACTTAGGGATCACCTGTGTCCTCGTCGATTCCATCGTCCCAGTAAGCGACTTGTCGCAAAACTAACCAGCGTACCGAGCGCAGCAGTGAGTACTGTTTGCAGTACATCGCCGAGCGAAAAGCTAGCCCAGATGGAACAGATCGTACCACCGATAGCCGAGATGCGAATATCATTGAGCTTCATCGGCTTCGCTCCTTTCCTCCTTGTCCATTTTTGGGGAACTGTCCGAGACTTCAGGCGGTGGCTCCTCCTCATCCAATACTGTCTCGAGTATTCCCAATCCAATAACCACATACTTTAATACATTCCCTACCTTACCCGGTAGTTTAACAGGCGCCGCCAGCACCAGTTGCAGCACCTGTCCTATTTTGTTAAAGATCTTTTTCATTGTACTCTTTCATTTTAATAGTTTGACCTGTTTACAGTGCTGCTCTTTGTCACCGAACCTCCACTGCTACCAATTCCTGCAGCAAGAGTGCGGCTACCGTACTATAGAATTGTTTGTAGGCTACACCCGAAGCCAACAGGCGATAATCGCCATCTTCCAATACATATTGTGATCCTACCAGTATACATCCTGCAGTCTGTTTATAGCTATTCCCTTTGTGGAAGTATACGTAGCTAAAGTTTGGTATGCCAAGTATTTCGAGCATGCCACGATGTAGCTTTGGGTAGTCGTCGTAGTAGCGGCCGTTCATCCCGCCCTCACGATTAAAACCTAAGGAATAACGTCCCGCAGGGATAGCCGTCTCGCCTCTTATTTTTAATGGCCGCGGAATATTTTCCAGACCATAGCAGACGAATCTATTGTTGACAAAGATTTCAGACACCGTGCTATGTACTCCCTGTTTGATACGTTTTACGTTTACAACTGATTTCATACTATCTTTTTATTTTATAAAAGACCGATGTATTGACTCCTGGAGTACAGCTTCTTTTCACGGTCATGTAGCAGTAGGTAGACGTGTACAGGCTTCCCGTGCAAAATAGATGGCATGTCAATCTCCAGTTGAGTATCCTGCCGTAGGATCAGATGTTCGTTTATCGCAGCCTGGCCAGCAACGACATCATAGGCACATAGAATGACCTGATCGTCCCAATGACTATATTCTTTGATATTTGAATCCGTGGCCGCCCACGTCAACTGAATCCTATTTTCATGACGTGCAATCGTATTTACCGCTAGTGGCAGCAACATACCATTACTGATCTTGGCAAGCGATGGTTCCATCCAGAAATCCGGAAAATCTCCCTTGATCACATTGGTCAGTGTATGTGACATGGCTCTTCCAAAGGATGACTGTACGGTACCCTTGCTGCTGCCATATCCTTTAATAATCAGTGGATATAGCGGATTCAAAAACTTTCGGGCCAACCTAAAACGCTCCTGTACGGCTTGCATGCGTGTCGGATCTTTATCCTGCTTTTTAAAATCAGAAATCACCAGCATATCTTTTATTGTTCTGTATTCAAAAATCAGGAGGAGCGCAGCCCCTCCTGTTTCATTAATGCCCGTTGATTAAACCAAATCGAATTCACCCAGGTAGGTGCTCCTGGACACTCTATTGGCCTTACGATCTGTAAAGAAGATCCAGACATGGCCGGTTCCGCCCAATAGGTGTGTTGGTATCTGAATATCAATCGTACCGTCGCCTCGCATCGGCGGCGTAGGTGTCGTCATAAACTCGTCCTGCTCTGGTTGATAGATCAGGATAATGACCTGATCATCTGCTTTGGTCTGATAGAGACTATTGAGCGTGGTATCCCAGTCTACCGATACGATCCCTGCCGCCACTGTCGCACTCATCGCTCCACCACTGAGGTATGAGCCGGTACTGATGTCAATTTTGGAATAGTCCAGTGCAAAACTTGGATAAGTACCAGTAATTGCTTGCGCCATATTGAGCTGCATCGCCACATTGGTCGGGGCCATCTTGTCCGACTTGGCGAGTCCAAATCCGATCTTCAGGATCGGTGTGATAGGCATCAGGAACTTGGCAATAGTCAGGAAGCGCTCCTGCTGGATCAGTTGCTCCTCCGTCGCAGCCTTCGTCCGTTTTTTGTACAGTCCCTTGACATAGTTGATCGACTTCCAGGAGGAGGCTATTACCGCGCCTACTTTGCCACTTGCTTTCCCATTGATTCCGTTTGTGATTGTTGCCATTTTGTTTTAATTTTTAAAAAAGTTAAATCCTCATAAAGCATTCATTTATACCGGTATTTTTGGCTTTACATCGACAAACATAACACCTGTACCCAGGCCTTGTCAAGAGCTGAAAAAAGGTTGGCGGAGACCTGTCGGCGCTATCTCCTATATTGTCGGAGCGTTGTCGGATATCCACTGAAAATAAGGCGAATGGTACGCTACTCCACTGACATCGATCAGTACGGATCAGCGACTGCGTGCAGCGAATTACCAGCCTTGCTCCGCAACAACTTCGCTTTAAATTCGGGGCGCGGGCAGACGAGATCCAGGCGCAAAGCAGATACCAGCCAGACTCCGGGCAGTAAATGTCTGGACCATAGCTGCTGGGGATCTGCTTCGACCTCGGTTGGGCCCGCGGGCAATTCGAAGCAGGTAGCAATATATTTCGAAGATCTAGGGCATGCGTTTGGGCCATTTTTTATATTCCGCTATATACAGTTGTACCACATCCTTTTTGCTATACAAGTCGGCATTGCCGACTTTCTCGACCGATTTGAGCAGCCCCTTTTCGATACGCCGTTCGATGGTACGTATGCTCTTACTCAGGTACGAAGCCACCTCTTTGATTGTCATGGTGCCTATCAGCTTGTTGAGATCTGAATATTGCTGGTCTTGCAAGAGATCTAGTATCCGATCCAATTTGGTCGTGATCATCCGATCAGAATGGCTTGATGCAGTGTGCATTGAATAGGAAATATGGATCTTGTTAGCAGTCGCATTGGACACAAAACGAGGAATAATCCCCTGTCGATCAGGAGAACCTGTAGAGAAAAACATAAATTGCTTGGGTTAGCTTGACTAACCGCCGAAATCCAGATGGATGATATGGCGTTCGCCTACCACACCCGGTCTGTCTGGTTTATAATTGTGGGATACATCAGTTGAGTGGAATAAGGTTATCCCAACCCTTATGCCGCAAATTATGAACGTTATCCAAAAATTTCTTCATCTTTTTTTCCTTGCGCATCCATTCAGTTACGACCAGCAGATTGCTGATATCCATCGCCGTCATATTCGACCGCAGGCTATCAAACACTTCCTTACGAAACTCTAATTGACCCGCATTTGGGGAGAAAGGGTAACGGATGAGCATCATATTCACCCTGCAGGTGCTACTGATACGGAAATACCACTTGTCAAGTCCCAAAGTCTCCAGTTCCTGCATGAACCGGTCAGCCTCCATCCTCGTGCCATCCATCCATATGACTTCCTTCTTTCCTTTTTTAGAAAAATAAAAGGGCACGTCAAACATGCGTACAGCATTTTTTTTGATCGTGTTCAAGTCAAATTTAGCATGGTTGTAAAGCACATCATAGAGTGACCCGATTACGATTACTTCATCCAATACGCTTGGCGGTACTAGCGTCACCACCTTTTGAACTGTACGTTCCACAGGCACAATTTTTTCTGGCATCTGATCTCTGAACAAGGCCATGGCATTTAGCGGAGTGAACCACCACAATCGGCCCTGAATAATGACATAGCTCACATAGGCCAAACAGCCTATCACGATGTAAGGCATATAGTGGACCAAATAGCTTCTGAACAAAATATATGTACTGTCGCTGCGTACAAAAGCGATCAAAAAAATAAAGGAGAGATAGACCAGCAAAAGCGATATGCAAGTGGACAGAATCGACCATATGATTTCTCCCTTTGGTAAACTACCTGTCTGTAGCCGTCCCTCCCTTAGCAGTTGCAATTCGGGATACTTCTTCTGCCAATGTATCCACAAAACTTTTAAACGAACACGGATTAGTAGCGCAGCAATGCCAATAGTCAGCGCAAACGCCAATGTCCAGATCCAATAGGCAGGGGTCCAAAACCTCTGAAAATTAATACCATTATTTCCTATTAAATTAAAAATCACGGAAACGAGCAGACTCTCCACGGATAGTTTTGATACTTTCATAATATTCCCCTAAGTATTGATATTAGGCCTAGATTTATACTTTTTTGAGTATCCAAATTAATAAAAATTATCAAGTATTAGGCAATATTTAATCCCCTATACTAAGATTATCCTCCAAAATATGGGAGGTTATGTTCTGACACTCGTTTAAGTAATCTGTAAAATAAATATTTGCCGAAAGACATTTTTTTATGAAAGAAAATTTAGACAATGCAGGTGTGGCTCGAAAAGTAGCCCTACTCCTGGCTTTACCGATCGCTGAGCGCGTAATTGAACTGCGGATCATGACCGACAATTTTGCGGCTTGGATGGAGCAAAATTTTAACCTCAAAAACCATCAGTTAGCCCAGCTCAACAATCTTCCCGCTGAGTTTCGGAAACAGCTCGGTCAAGCCATTTCCAATTATCTGATGCAAGGTCATGTGCTCCAGTTTCAAAAGGACGAAAAAGAAGCGGAAGATCCCGATTTCAAGGAGCTGATAGTGCACGGACTCGAGCAATGGCAAGATGATACCATGGAAATGGCTCTCACTCCCCTTTTTGTTCGGATTTCATATAGAAATCCATAAGGTTAGTTAAATCCAACGTTATCCGATTCAAATCCCCCGGCCTCTCCGAAATCCAGGTCGGGGGATTTAAATAACCTATATCCATTATGAAAACAGCTTTACAGATCGATATCGCCCAACTATTTGGCGAGCCGCTCGGTACTGAAAGTACGGCTCTCCAACCCCGCATCCGGATGTCCAATGCAACCTATCAACAGTATTCAAATCCCAAAGGGCAAGCCTGCTTGCAGCAATTTGACGGCCTGCTTGGGTATATCAATATTTTAGATCTACACATACACAGCGATATTGTGATTCCATTACGCGTCAAGCATTCGGATATCCATATCTTCTATGTTATCACGGAAGATTCTGCTATTCAGATCAGGGATATCCAAAAGCAGGTCAGCTATATTATTTCTTTCAATCGCGGTCGTTATTTCTACTTGCCCACAGGTGATTATCAACTTCAGATTCCCGCCGGTAGGTATACCATCGTTAACTTCTATTTCCGCGGCAGCATTTTTCGTGACGGCAATGAGCGTCCTTTCCAGTTTCTTCACCCATTGATCAATGCATATAGACAGAAAGATGGGCACATATGCTGCAGCATCGATTTTCGTGTTGGACCCAGAACCATTTTTTTGATGAAGACCATTATGGCCAATATCAAAAAAGGCGACCTGGATAGCGAAGTCAATATCCTTTGGGGTATCAAAAAGCTGATCAAGCTCTCCAAGGAGAAGATCTTTGAGGAATACGACAAGATCTCCGAATCGCAATTAAAATCCAAAGAAGCTTATGCATCCATTAAGCAGGCTGTAGCTGAGCATGGGCAGGATTTTAAACTGGGGGACATTGCCCTGCAGCTCGGTATCAGTATGGACTACCTGCATCTTCTTATCCATAGTTATTATGGACAAAGTCCCAAGGAGCTGAAAATAAATTTTGTACTGGACCTCGCCAAGAAATATATCGTAGATGGTATGCAGTCAGATCAGATTGCTTATGAATTGGGCTACGCTTCCCCCAGTAGTTTTACACGTTTTTTTAAAAAGCGGGCAGGAATGACAGCTACGGAGTTTTTTAAGCGTAATAACCAATAATTATTTATCAATCTTAATTGTTAAATTAGTGACTATATATCTAAAGTTATGAACGTATTTTTTAAGCGGACCTGGGAATTCCTTAAGACGATATTAATCAACATCTTTGAAGCAAAGCCATGTAAATCAGAATTACAGCTTATTGAAGATGCACAAAGAAGGTACGAAGCCGAAAAGATGATAGAGAAAAACAAATTAGTTGCATTTGTCGTCTCACACTTTCCTGATAATTATATCATAGATCAAAGCTTACTTGATGAAATCTACAGTATGGATGGCTATTTCTCACAATTACATGATGTTTATCGAGTCTTATCAAAATCCAAAAAAGTGTTATGTCCCCGCAAACCTTTAGTAGCAAAAAACAAGTATAGTTATTATATGTGGAGGGTGACACAAGACACCGCACTGGACATACCATTGATGTTCTCAACGCATCAACGCCTTGAGGAAGTCAAAGAAGAAACGGAAGAATTATCTTTAGCCAAAGCAGATATTCTGATCTTGGGAAGTGGTGGAAGTGAATTTTTCTTCAACGAGCTTCTATCTACAATAGATTTGACTCACAAATATGTGGTTATCTGTTCTTCATTTAGCAAAAAGCTGCTCTCCGAAATAGTCCTCTATCGCGTAGATAAGGATATCTATCCCGATGAGCTTTGGGACGAAAAGATTTGTCATGAATTCATCGATGAGATTATCCGAGAAGCAACAACAATTCCTTTGAAAGTTTAACTTACAATCCCCCCAAGGGGATTTTTTATTCCCATTCCCTTCCATTATCCCAATTCTGTACATACCCGACTCCAGATTCGGTCAAGTCCAGCTGCTCTTTACTACCGAACTTTGGTATAAGGTAACGACGAAAAAGTTAGCGGGATAAAAACGAAAAAATAATAAAAGCCCGGTAATAAATAATAAAACGCAGGATTGAAATAATAAACTGTGACAAATAAATAGTTAGAGGCAACAAGTAAATAGTTAGTAGCATGGATAAAATTAATAATCATATCGACCATACAGTTCCGGTGTCAAATAAAGGAAACAGGCAATGGGTACTCTTGGCGCTTTTAAAGGTAAAATGTACCGAACTTATCTCTTTCGCCAAAAAACACCCCCGGGAGTTTGTGGTTCAGCTAATTACCTATATGCTTCTTTGCTTATGGATTGTGGTCGCCTCAAGAAAGCTATTTGATTATTCTGCTTTTAGACAAGCCATGCTAGATCAACCTTTCGACGATAAGTATGGGATTATATTGTCGTACCTATTACCCCTAATTCAGCTTGGTACAGCCTTACTGTTTATTTTCGAAAAGACAAAACGGTATGGATTCTCGCTTACGATCTTGCTTATGATCGCTTTTTCCTGGTATATCACGCTTGTGCTAAAAAGAACATGGGGATTTATACCATGTTATTGTACGCTAGAGTTCCCTGTTGATTGGAAAGGACATCTCTGGATCAATGGAATTATTACTGTAATTGCTATTACCGGATTACTATTAGACAGTATAAGGAAACGAACTAAGCCCCACGTTACCTGAAAGATATTAGTGCTATTCGCCACAGCGGAAACTGAGCCCTAGACTGGCCTGGTGGAAGGGCGCGTCTGCCAAAAGACAAGTAAAGGATTGGCTTTCCTTTAGCCCCATTAGGGTTTAAAACAGAGCCGACTATCAAATTACTATAATTCATAAACGATGTTATGAAACAATTCAAAATTAATGCAAAAGCCACAGTAGCTGTGGCCATTGCAGTCGTATCATTCTTTGGGTTCAATAGCTTCAAGAAAGCTGACCCACACTATTACAAATTGGTAAACGGAGAATACCGTATGGTAGTTCAGTCCAGTGGATCATGTCAACCCGGAAATCCAGAGACATGTCTTTGGAAAATTGAAAGTGACGAACTGACAATTCCTGAGTCAGCAGATCCAACACGTGAGTCCTATAGTACAGGAGAATTCAATGGTGACTATGCTACTGCACCTTAGCCTTTTTTGAACTGGATAGCAGATACTCGTTGATGAGTGCTTTAAATCTTAGCGACCCAGCGGATTCTATCCCATTCTTTTCAGGCAATGGTCGAGGGGGATTTCTTTCCAGAATTTCCCCCTTTTTGCCAACAATAATCCAAGTCGGTACCCCCTTGATTTTATAAAACTCATTCATGGGATTATTAAATCCCAGCGGCGCCGTGGATACAGAAAGAGACAACGAATCCGTATAAAAAAGTGTTTCATTATTTCCTAGTTTAGTCCCCTGTGCAAGACTGTTCTTCCATTGCTCGGTATCCTCATCAAGATTGATATCAATAAATACCACATCGGGATTACCTTTGTAATATTCCCGAATCTGTGCAAGGGGTTCGGCCAGTACCAAGCAAGGTATACATCGTGTATACCAAAAATCCAGCACCACAACTTTCCCCTTAAAATCCTCCATCCGCACCACTTTGCCTTCTTTATCCTTTAATTCGAAAGGATAGGCCATCTGGATGCTATCCATAGTAGCATATCCTGCTTTAGTTCTTGCTGACACGCTTTGTTTCATAATTAAGCCTAGGCAAACTAAAATATGTAGTATGGTCAGTTTTACATTATGTGTTTTCATATCTATCTTTTATTTTGTGTCAATCCACTGAGTTGTACTTCTTGAAGCGGAATCAAAAAGGCATATTTTAAGCTGTTTGGCTGTAGTATATATTGCTCATTAGCCAGTTCTCGTTTTAAAATTATATTTCGACCTTCTACATTCAGACGCCTTACGTCAGACCACCTCATCCCGCGAAAGAGAAGTTCTTTCCGGCGTTCATCCAATATTTGCCGAAGAGCGTCTTCCCTATCCGTAAAGGTAATTTTTGGTCTATCGGAAGGAGCAAAACGATTGGTATAGAGTTTTTCCAATAAGGACTTTGCAGCATCCAGGTCACCTTCCCTTGCTTGACATTCGGAAAGAATTAAGAGCGTCTCGTCAGTAGCCACACCATTAAACAAGTTGGTAACATTTAAGCCCGTCAGATACAGGTTTTTTCTGTTTGCCCGTCCGTCTTTTGTAAATGTGAAATAAGCACGTAGTCGCAGGTCCTGAGGGTCGTATAAATCAATCACAGTAGAATCCACGAAGGTATTTGGTGCATATCTCGGGATCGAGATCGAAGCATAAGCTGCAATCTGGCTCATTAACAATATCTCTACGTTGTTTCTGTCAAACACAGCATCTCCTTCAAGGTTCAACTTATTATAATCCAATAATTCGTTGTAAAGTTGCCATGAACTGTCTGCGTATTTCCCTGCCAATCTATAGTTTCCCATTATCAAGTTGATCCGGGCGAGCATGCTGTACCCCGCAGCAACACATGGTCGGTTTTTATAACTGGAAGGAATTTTATTTTGTAACAGCCCTACCGACTGGTTGAGATCTCCTAAAATAGCATTATAGGTATCTTCAAGGGAAGATCTCTTCTCCAGACGGTCGATGTTTGGCGAGTATCGCAACGGAATTCCCAACTCATTTGCAGCAGTCTTCTGATCGTAAGGCATACAAAAAGTCTCAGCCAGTGCAAAATTCCAGATCGCCCTAAAAAACAACGCCGTCCCTTTAATATCATTATATTCACTCTTATTTGAGGTTGTTATTTCAATGTTTGCCAATACATCTAGCACAACGTTGCTGACGTAAATTGCATAATAACAATTGTTCCACTCGCCTATTTGTGGATTTCCTTCATAAATATCGTCTGCCCAAACATAAGAATTTCGTTCTTGCACCGAAGTCAGCGACTGCCAAGTGGATCTATCAAAATAATATTCATCAGAAGCCAATGCTACCAGAGCCGGAAACCAATTGTTCAGTCCCTGTGCCAATTGGCCGTCATTTTCCAGTAGATTCCTGCAATCGGCTAAAGTTTTTGGATTAACAATACTCGCATCAGGTTTTTCGTCCAAAAAAGATTTACTACAGCCAAAGCAGCATAGGACGAACAAAGTATGTATCAATAATAATATTTTCATGTCAGATAATTTTATAATATTAAAAGCTGGATTTGATGCGCAGGCTAAATAGCCGTGGTGCAGGATAGCTCGATTGATATACATTTGGGTCAAGTCTATGGTTATTTGCTCGCCATAGGATCCCGACATTGTCCAGCACAATGGATATGTCTAGAGATCTTACCCAATTATGCTGATCCAAGAGCCGGCAGCCGATTTGAACATCCTGCAATCGGATCATGTCAGATTTCTCCACAAGTGCGCTACTATAGGCATACAGGTTACTGCGTGAAGAGTTCGCTGGATAAATTAGACTGGGTACATCTGTCCACGATTCATCCCCTGGCTGTTGCCATCGTCTATCATAATCATAGATCGAAGCACCGGTTGTGGTCGCATTATAAAGCGCTGTATTACTCAAGGATAACCGTCTAAAATAACCGCCAAACTGATATAGCAGATTGAAACTGGCATAAAACCGACCGTAGCTAAAGTCATTTCTAAAAGAGCCGAAATAAGTTGGAACCCGAGGGCCGTGATATCGGATATTCTGGAGGCTTTTGCTATTGAGAATAGCACTATAGTCTTTGCTTTCCACGCCGTCCAAATAGCCTATTGGATTACCTTCATTATCTAAGCCCGCATAGGGGAAACTAAACAATGCTGATTGGGAATATCCTTCATAAGGATTAAGGTAATTGGTTGTCAGATAACCAAAGTTGCTACCCTGTTTAACCAGATAATGAACAACTTTATCCCTGGCTTTTGAAAAATTAAATGTTGATTGCCATTGCAAAGCCCCTACAAGGTTTTTGCTGGTTAGAGACAAGTCAAATCCCTTCACCTCAGTATCAGCAACATTGCCTTTATATTGGATCAGGCCAGTCTGCGGCGCTATCGGTCCATTGCCTATCAAATCATTTCCTTTTTTCCAGTAATGATCAATATGTAACACGATGCGCTGACCGTATACACCTAGATCTATCCCAATATTGGTTACCCTTGTCTTCTCCCAGCGCAGCGACGGATTTGGCGGGTTGACAATGGTCGCGAAACGATTCTGGTAGATGTTTTTAAAGCTTTCATATCGTGCAGTCAACCAGGCCGACATTGTTTTATCCACATTGCCCTGTACCCCATACGAAGAGCGAAGCCTCAATTCAGACAACCATTTAACGGTATTGAACAACCCCCGTTTGGCATTATAGGCAGCGCCAGCCGACCAAAGTGGTACCCCCTTTTGGTTGGTCGCTACACCAAAGAGATTAGATTCATCCCTACGGACACTTCCATATACGTCATAAATACTTTTGTAGCTATAGGCAGCATTTAGCAGATACGAACGGTAACGGTCTACATGCCAGTTCTGATAATTTCCGTCATTGATGACCTGACTACCCCCATAGATGCGCGACAAGGCATTGATGTGGTCTATTGTCGCTGATGTTGCTGTGGACGGATCATAACCAATCAACTGTTTTTTATCAACTTCACTCCTCGCATCCGACAGTTCCATCGCCATTAGCGCCGTTATATGATGGTCTTTATTGATCCTCTTATTCACAGCCAGCTGCCCACGCCATAGATACGAAGTCCCACGTAAGTGACTGATTGTCCGGTTTTCACCAACCGGTATCTGCTGTATATATTTAGCTGTAGCGTTATCATATCGCGTAAACGTATTGACCATATTGCGTACGTAATAGGAATCCTCTGCATAACGCATAAGATCATCCCAAATGGATTTGGTATATTGATACTTTACACTGGCGGTTAGGAATCGAAAGATCTTGGCATCTATACCACCATTAAGCCGCAGATTGAACAGCGAACTGGTAGACATCCCTTTGCCGAGATCCGTCAGTGGATTATAGTGCCAGTCGAGTAGATTCCCATTGCCTACTGTATCCACATAGCTATTGCGCATACCGCCAGTTACTGCTACTGGAGAACCATCGGCCGAGACCAATTCTTCGTAAGGATACATTGCTGTGCTGTTCTGTGCATTCTGCGTTTTTGTATCTGTGAGATTGGTCTGAAAGAAAAAGTTGAGCCGATCATTCAGAAAGCGCTGATCGTATTTCATTAGGAGTGTCTTGCGCTCATTTTGGGTATATTTCGTTGCCTGATCCGATCGATTGAGACCGCCCGAAATATAAAAACTACCGTCTTTAAAAGGTCTTGAAATCGCCAGATTATACTGCTGTTCGAGCGGTATTTGATATAAGTATTTCAATCTCTGTATACGATTGTCTTTTAGACGATAAGCATCTATTATCTCATTACCTAGTTCATCTGACAATTGGCCTTTGCTCATTTTATCCAATATCTCCACCACGGGTGAGACCGGCTGATAGCCAGTCTTCAATCGAGAATTGTAAGCGCCCTTTTCATAGAGAAACTTCTCTACATCGATAAAATCACTGCTTGATATGAATTTGCTATAATAAAGATCAGGTTTATCAGCGATGCTCTGGATTACTTCGGCAGATAAGGAAAGTCGGTCTTTATTGCCTTGTTTAGTACTGATAACGACAACTCCATTGCCCGAGCGTGCACCCCATATAGAAGCCGCTGCGGCATCCTTCAAAATAGAGATCGAAGCGATATCTGCAGGATTGAGGCTACTTAATCCACCGTCATAGGGAAAGCCATCTACAACGATCAACGGCTCCGCATTGGCAAATAAAGTACTTTTACCGCGGATTGTAAATTCAGGCTGATTTCCGCCCTCGTTGCTATTGATCTTGGGCAGTTGAAGCCCCGTGGTGAGACCATTTATTCGAGATAGAATATTAGACGACACCGATCTATCGATCAGCTTTTGATCTAATACATCCACACTACCGACCGTCCTTTCTTTTGAGATACGCTGGTACCCTGTATTGACAATTTCTATTTCATCCAGCCTATTATCCATAGGTATTAATTGAACTTCGATTGATACTTCCGCAGTATAATTCAATGACTGTGCATTATATCCCAAATGTGAGAATAGTATTTTACCTTTCTTAGCTTTCACTTCGATGGTGAAGGAGCCGTCACTTCTGGTGGATGCTCTTCCCTTTTCATCGGCTATGGCGACCGATACACCCGCTATTGGCTTACCGTCCGTTGCTGATACGACAGTACCAGAAATGTTTAGCAGCCCCTCCGCCCCGCTGTCCTTGCGGGGCGTCTGAGCCGATAAACTAAAAATATAAAATACAGCAATGCAAGTAAAAAGCATTGTTGTATTCTTTAATACCTTTAAAGAACAAATAATATAATTAAAACACATAAGAGCTAATACAATAAAAGTTCTTATGTTCTTCAATACATTTAAAGAACAATTAACAAGATTGAAAAACAATGCGAATAACATTATAAGCACTCCCTTATCCAATAAGGCAGTGCATAGATTAGATCTTTTTATCATCTGCTTATGGATTAGGTATTATTCTGTAATACGGTTAAAGAAATTGTGTATCCTTTGCTTGGCTTCCAGATCGGCCGTAATGGCTTCGATAGGCTCAGCAAAGGTGAATGGCAAGGTATCAATTCCAATCTTGCGAAAGTGAACGAGGAAATAAGCGATCAGCACACGGTACACTTTCATCAAAAAGGTATGCATCTGCTTTACGTCGGCGGCATCTTCCTGCACTGCACACTTTCTATAATTCTCGAAGAGTGCCCACAGATTTTCCTGGCAGTCGGTGATTTTATGTTGGGACCAGAAGTCCGTAATGGTTTTTAATGGATCGTATCCATTGTCGTATATTTCATAACATGCTAGCTCAAAGGGTAGCAGATTGTTAGATTGTTGGTTCATAATTTAGTTTCATCAAGTATAACAAGCCATAGGTGCTAGCTGAAAAGGCGTAGCATCCCCTATCGCGAAAATTTCGCGTTCAAAAGGCTTGTCATTGCAAAGGTCAAATGCGACCTATGCGAAATGGACAAATAAGAATAAAAGTCCGAAAAGCGCCCTGATACAATTTCAAAGCATAAATTAGGGTTAATTATGGCGCTCCCTGCCGGAAAGAAGTAAATACCGACCTACAGCAATATTGTATTGCAATAAAAACTAAAGGTAAAAAGTTTGGACTCCGTAAAAATTTGCTTAATTTTAAGGTGCAAATATTAAATCAAGCTGTATCATTGGCCATTATTACCTTTTATGCAATTATATAAATGTATAGGTCGGTGACAGGCGTAAAAGAGGGAAATTAGTCTGAACTGTGTTCAGCTGTCTTTTCATTTTTAAGGAAAGTTCACACCTCCCCTTTTTTATTGCTCTTATAGCCTGTTTTTGATTGAGCGCGACCTATTCAGGTGCGCGAAAGATGTTCTTTAAAAGTGATTTACGGGAATACCTCGGCATGCGATCTCTGATCGAATGCATGCAAAGGATGGTGTTTGTTCGTTTCGTTCTCATAATCGTTTTGGTTTTATGTGAACGACCTAAAATGCAGAAGGCAGGGTTATCTGTCTCATACCTGAATCCAGGGACTAGCAGCCCTCAAAGCGGTAATCAACAGGCCCTGCCTAAAGACTGCGTAAATATACACAATATCTTTAGACGTGGGTTAAACCTGTTGCCTCGCTTTGAATTTAAAGTTGCTAGTTTTTGGATTCAGAGGCTCGTTCAACTCACTCTCCACTTAGGTGGAGTTAGTTAACTATTTTATAACCAATCCTTGATTGGATACACAAATATACAAACAAGGATTAAGACGACCAAATATTTGGTCGTAAAACTTATTTACATGATTGAAATTTATCAAACAAAAGCGATATTTCGAGTAGAGTATGAATTGATTTGCAATATTAAAATTCTGCGTGAGGAAAAACTCTGGTCACAAGAAGCATTGAGCGGAAAAATGGGGTTTGCAGTAAAATTTGTAGGTAAATGCGAATCTCTTGACCAACCTGAAAAGTATAACTTGCGCCATCTTGGGATATTAAAGAAGGTATTTAGTCTTAATAGCTTGGATGATTTTTTTCCTAATGGAATTCCTATAGATGAGCAAATTGTAATCCATTATAAAAAGGTACCGAAGAAGAAATCTGACGGGACAGAGTCAAAATTGATGGAAAACGTAGTCGTGGAGATTGTAGTTGTTGATGCAGAGACCAAAGCTGAGGGAAATAAACAGAGTAAGAAATAAACCTTCTAAATTTCTTACTCTGGTAAACAAGAGCATTTAATTTTGATTTTTAGTATGAGTGAAAAATATACTTTTAGGGACTTTATGGTCTATTTTTTGAGTGGATTGTACCTTCTACTGACACTACTTTACGAGTTTGATATTTCACTACTGAAATATTTTAAGATCGAGAAAGAAGACATTACGCAAAATCCACCTCTCACAATATTTTTACTTGTTCCAGGGCTTTATTTACTCGGCCAAGTTGTACACGGTATTGATTTATTAATTTTTAAAATTGGTAGGCATATCGAAGATTATGCATTAAAAAAGAATTATTGGTTGATTGATAAACTCAATTGCATTTTTAATGGCAATAGGATCGCGGGAATTATCGCAAAAAATAGTAGGCCTTCGAAGGAACAATTTTGGAAACTCGCTACTAAATATAATTCTCCAAAATATGAATATTGGCTTGTCATTAATGACTTACTAAAAGGCGTATATATAATATCAATGTTCTGGTTGTTCTATTATTTAGTAACATGCAATTTCGGATTATCCTTAATTTTTCTAATCTTAACATTTATCTTTTGGTACAGGGGAAGGCATACAGCTACAAATTACGTTTCATCAGTTAGTTATTTAGCATCACAAGAGTTGAATAGCAAATAAACAACGGGAACGTGTTAGCATAATTAGATGATGACAAAAGTTTTTATTTTTTCTCATACACCGTAAATTTTAGTTAAGACAATGGGTACATTACCATCTGATATCCTATCCTATTTTTCTGAAATCGCTGAGCGACTTTGGACTGGGCACGCTTCAATTATTGTAGGCGCTGGGTTTAGTAAAAATGCGATCAATACAATTAATGCATCAAAAACTCCCCCAGATTGGGGACAGCTTGGCGATGTACTTTATGAGAAGTTACACAACCGAAAACCTGACGCCAGTGTCAAATATTTAAACCTACTAAAATTAGCAGAAGAATTTGAAGCAGCTTTTGGTCGTTCAACATTGGAGCACTTTATTCAAAAAAATATTGCGGATAGCGAATATGAGCCTTCTGATATTCATAAAATGTTAATGGAACTACCATGGACTGATGTTTTCACAACCAATTATGATACTTTGCTTGAACGGAGTTGTAAAGATGTTCTATCTCGAAAATACGATGTTGTCGTTAATCAAAATGATCTCGTCTATTCTAATAAGCCACGAATAATAAAACTCCACGGTAGTTTGCCATCGGAAAGGCCGTTTATTATCACCGAAGAAGATTATAGGGTTTATCCGAAGAAGTACGCTCCATTTGTTAATACAGTTCAACAATCGTTATTAGAAAACACATTGTGTTTAATTGGTTTCTCAGGAGATGACCCTAACTTCCTAAAATGGATTGGATGGATCAATGACAATTTCGGATATAGCAATGCCCCTAAGATTTACTTAGTTGGTGTATTAAATCTCTCTGAATCACAGAAAAGACTTTTAAGTAATAAAAATATTATTGCCGTCGACATCTCAAATTGTGAAACGGTAAAAGGAAATCATAAAAAGGGATTAGAACTCTTTATTGGTTATCTAAAAAAACAGAGAAATAGACTTAAGAACTTAGAATGGCCATTAAATTCCGATCTGGAAAATACGCCACCCAAAAATGAGGCTGTATCTTTATTAATTGCTCAGTGGACTAAATGTAGAGATAAATACCCAAACTGGATAATTCTTCCCCAGGAGCAGCGAGAAAAATTGTGGATATATACAGAAGCACACAGTCACAATGAAGCTATTTTGCAAGACCTTGCACCTTTTGAGGATTTAAATTATTTCTATGAACTAAATTGGAGATTGGAGAAGTGTTTATTTCCTATATGGAATAGTATGGCTCCCCATTTTCAAAGGATCCTGGACCGCTATAATTTCTTTCCAAATGAGATATTAGAAAACAAAGAGATTAACATTAACGCAGCTATATATAAGGATCAGTCCATCGATTGGAAAGCATATACTACAAAATGGGTTGAGTTATCTTTAGCTATGTTACGCTTTTATAGAGAGGAGAATTTTGAAGAAGAGTGGATGAAAACATTTACTTCAATTTATTCCATAAAGCTTCATCTGTCGTATGATCAGCTTGCACATTTTTATTATGAGCAAATATTGAACTCAATATTCAAAATGCAACATGAAGAAGCAAAGAAATTACTGAATGAATGGCCGCAAAATAACAATTCGTTATTTTGGGAGGCGAAACGAGCTATGTTGTTAACAGAGTTTGGTCAATTGGAGGAAGCCGCTAACTTACTTGAATTTGTTCTTATTGAGGTTAGGAAGAGACTTAATTTATCACCAATAGAAGATGATTATTTTTGGGTTTCTCAAGAAGCCTATGTAATGTTTCAGCTGAAGATGGTACAACAGAACATTCTGTTTGGTAATTGGAAAATTTATGATGAAACTAACGAAAAGCAGGATGACTTTAACGAAAGATGGAATGACTTAGTTCGTTATAAGTGCGACCCTTGGGGAGAAAGTAAGTATTTCGATATAATACTAAGTCAACCATATGTTTCAAACGATGCTGTTACAATAAAAAATGAGTTCCAGATAGGTCGAAGTACACGTTCATTTAAATTAGGCGGATCCCCAAAAGATTTTCTAACCGCTTATACATTTTTACGATATTTAGAAGAACTGGCAATTCCACTAAGCTTATCAGGGGTAAACATTGGAAATAAGTCAATTAATGGCGCATTACAGCGTATTATATCAGCTTCTCCAAGTTGGGGAATAGCAATCTCAAATAGATACAGAGACAATAGTACCATCGAGGTGGTTTTTGATCGTCAACAATTATTGAAGCTACCAACAACAATGGTAAATAAGTATGTAAACGAATATCTAAGTCGATTTCAAAAATTGTTATCAAAAAGAACCACCGATCCAATCGCTGCTGCATTTACGGATAAAGTTCCTAGAATATTGTCTCGGTTATGCACGAAATGTAGCGAGGAGACCAGAGTTGAAATCTTAAAATTCTATGAGGGATTATTCAAACAACAAATACCAATAAAAGATTTAGATAAACTTTTTAGAAATTTGGTTGATTCAAGCAATAATAATACTATTAGGAAAGTAGTAGAGATATTAATTGATGCGCCTATTTTAGCTTCTAACAGCCATCTCGCAGAGACTACATTTCAAGAACCATTCGGTTTTTTAGTAGGTCATGATTTCCAAGGCAAGTTAAAAATTAAACAGAATTCCCTAAATGAAATTTTCCAAAAGGCATCCGATATATCAAATGTTAGAGTAAACGCTATCAAACGTTTACTTTTTCTTTACAGCACTGAACAACTCAATAAAAGGCAAATAAAGAAACTTTTTGATATCCTTTGGCAACAGAAACATAAAAATGGATTTCCTAAAGATACAAACTGTTATTATTTTGCATTTTTGAGGTGGCCAAAACCGAGTGACATAGACGTAGAAAGTTTGTATAGACAGTACATTATTTCCAATACTTTTAATATTCAAGGGTTACGAACAGAGAAAGGTATCGGAATTTCCGGCGGTGAAGATAGGTATGCTTCAGAATTATTGCAAGGTTCAAAGACAATAAATAATCTTGAGGGGATAAAATGGAGTTTGGAGGAATTACAAAATCTTTTAGAGAAATGCGAAGAATGGTGGAGCTTAGATAAGCATTATCTAACTGATGAAAAATATAAAGCGATTAACTTCGGTGGGTCAATATATGAAGAATTTTTGGCGAGATTCAAAAATCTAACAAATATTATAGCCATGGTTTTCGGTTTTCGCCGTGAAGAACTCCCCTTCAAATTTAGAGAACGTATTGAATTGCTCATTAGAGATATGGAAAGCTATGGTATCTCTATTTTGAAAGCTAAAGTGGTCTTTGGGCTTTATGCAAACCATGAGGAATACCTTAAAGAATTAGAAAGCTTGTTAGCTTTAAGAAGTAGGACAGCAAGTGTTATTGATGCATTGGAATCAATAATCTTATCTGTAAACAATAGTCCCTATGGAAATAAAAAGAATTACATACTCGATTTATTATCAAAATTGAGTATTCCGCTTAGATGGCATATTACTGAATTATCTGGTGATATATTTGATGTTATAAAAAATTTAATTGAAAACAACGATATAGATCTCACTAGTATACAGGAAGATATATTTTCTGCATTAAATTATATATTACAGACATCCTCTGAGAAACTTCAACTAGCAGAATATCTAATACTAAAGCAGAAATCAATCTCTCTTGCAGGAACAATTTATAGAAGATGTATTAAAAACAACGAACCCATTTCAGACGCAATATTATCTTGGAAAAATATTTCGGAATCGGAAGATGAATTTGGTGATATAAGGAACCGTTGGTAGGATATGCCAGTAAATAATGACCTCCGCCCTGTTGTTCAGACAGTCCAAAGTGGAGTTTCGGGCCTTGTGAGCTGTAAGTTAACAAGTTCTTTGGAAGTCAAATCATTCAGTGTGCTGTGCGGTAAATATTCAATCTTTTACCTACACTAACGAAAATCGAATGGGTCCTTTTCTTTCATAATCTTGTCGTTAGAATAATTAAATATAAATGATCTTATGTAATTATTACATTCTCTCGTCCGGCACCCGTGGTGTATTTTTGTCGAAATATACATTAAAAAAACACGAACTTTGATACGCCAGTTTATCTATACCAGAGACCAATTCCTTTGTTCCATTATAATATACAATTCGATTCCTTGATTGATCAGATTCTAAACTAATTATCCGTGCTGTGCTGACCTGAATTTTCAATTCCAAATTTAACTCTTTTTTCTTCTACTAATTTAGAAACCTTTATAGCTAATACGATGAAGGGTACATCATAATTGTGTTGATCAGATACATCAATTTCATAAGCGTCTGTTCAGAGCTGAAAGCTCCTTTAAACTTAATAATTTTTCGTATCTGACGGTGCTGCATTCCCTCGACCGGATTTGCTATTCAATCGTTGCAATTCTTTCCAGTTACTTCTTTGAGTTAGAAAAAAGATGATTTGGAAATTCAATAACTTCTAAATTCTAAAGTTTTTTTCTTAGAAATCGTACATCTGTTTGTATATGCTTTAAAAATTGGAACCCTTTGAATTTTTAAAATATAGCATAATTTCTTATTTTGAGAAAAATAAAATTAAATCTTTTAATTAGCCTTAACCTAATGACTACAGAAAAACAATCAATACCTGCCAACGAAGATGAGATTTCATTATATACTTATACAGGGGAAGCATTATGGAAAATACAAGCAGTAGAACAAGCCTTATCTTTCTGGATCACTCTTAAATTGAATCCTAATGCGGATATTGCTCAAGCTGATGCTTTTTTAAAGGGGCTTCAAAGTTATACTTTAGGGAAAGCAATAAGCACCGCTAAACAAAATAAGCTATTTAGTAAATCATTTGAAAAAATAATATATCCCTTCCTAGATGAAAGAAATTGGTTAATCCATAAATCTTTGTCTGAAATCCAACACGAGCTTGATTATTATAATAAGAGGAAGGAAATAATTGATAATTTATGCAAAAGGATTAAATCTATATCCAATACAGCTCAAATTATTCAACGTGAAATAGAATATGACATGATCCATTTTTGCGAATCTCAAAATAGAGATATGTCTAAAATACGTGAAATACTAAAATTACAAGAAAGTGGAAAGAGAGTCTATAAATATTAAATCTACTGTAATTTTTATTCAAGTCTCTCACACTTGGAAAAATCTCTTCGACGAAAATCAACCAATAATGTTAAATAAATACAACACTTTATTTTTTAGACTGTTATACAGTTGATAAACGCAGAAAAGGAAACTAGCAAAAATAATAATCTAGCTTTTATTCATTATTTCTTACTATACTTCCTAAAAGCTGATATTGTTTGGAAGATACCATATCCCATAAAGATAATACCAAATAACCTGGCTGTATTCCACATAACTATAACCGCTAAAAGGCAATACAGCCACAAGAACAGGACAGGCTATTAGTTCACCATTGTCGGTATCCACATAATGCAGCATATCACCAGTATAGTCTACCCGCAGCAGCTTCCCAGGATCATGTTCAAAACGCATGGTGGCTCCCTGTTTGCGGATATGTTCCTGTAGAAGCTCACAGAATCTGGAATAGCCAAAGCCATCGGAATATTCATTAATATATTCCTGCCTTAACAGCTGACGCGTAACACCTACACGACGGAGTTCGGAAAATAGATAGGAAAACTGCGATTCAAGATGTATCCGGTAGGGATCTTTTTCTATTTGTTCCGCTTTGCCCTCATTAAGATAGGCCTAAAGCTCGGCATCGGAAAAAAGGAGCAGTTCCGCAATACTGAATCCGCTGTCGGCGAACCGCTGCAAATAACTTGCGATGGTACGTCTATTGATACCGGTTTCCCTTTCGATGGAACGCTGGGAAAAGCCACGTTCCAAAAACAGCAATATCTGTCTTATCTTCTGCATATTTAGAGGTCTGTTTGCCATATCGTTAGGTCTAATACAGGCCCAACTTAGCAATCTTTTTTTCTTAAATATCCAGTGGTGTAGTTTGCCGCGGAATTATTGGTGCACTTTGTGTCGGAATGGCAGTCAAAAAATCTGCTTGATGAACAATCAAAAAGTAGGCATTAAAGATTTCTGGATTTATTATATTCCAATACGCTTGCCAAACGACGAAAGCCGTAATCATTCGCCATATAATCAAGCTTCTTCAACTGCCCCACCTCGGATTTAACCTCGTCGCTATGTAATCCGTATTTTTCAATTATTTTTTGCAGTTCCAAAAATTTTATAGTTTTCTTTTGATAATCACCAAGAAGCTTCATATTTTCTGGAGTGTCTTTATTGTATTTTACCTGATTAGCAATATGGCTTTGTACGCCTTTATCTGAACCCACAATCCATTGTTCCGAGAATTTTTCAATCTCATAATTATACATTAAAACATCAAAAAAACTGATATCAGATTGCTGCAAAAAAGTGTTGACCACTTTGTTATCCTCTGACGGGAGGATTATCAAAATAGTCTTAGGATCCAGAGACAGACATATCATGTTTTTAGGATCAAAGGGATCAATTTCCCGGCTATAATATTCTGCGAGGTTATAATCTGGACTTGTAACATCTACAAATGGTCTTAATACTACAGGATTATCAGAGGTAATAAATTCATTTTCATCCAGAATATGATACACTGCCATATTATCCAATAATTTACAGGAAACAAACTTTTCATAGTCAATTAGGTGCTGTCTTAGAAAGTATCTCCTATTATCTTCCTTCTTTTCTCTGATGATCTTTTTTGCTTCTTCTTTAGAAATAACTATGTCCTTTCCGAAGATGACCACCTTAACATTTTCAGTATCATTTTCAATTTGCTCAAATATGCGCTCAAATGCATCGTTCTCAATATTCAAAAATTTGGGCGTTCTAAAATACAGGCTTAGACACACCGAAATAACCTTAAGTCTCATCTCAAAATCGATTACCGTATTCTGCTTATTAATCAAAAATCTGTAGACTTCAGGAAAAACGCTATCAATCCGGTCAGCATAAAAATGCTCGAGGTCGAACTTCTTATTGTCATCATCCACTGGAAGTGTGTATAGGTTCTTCTCAACACAAATGTCTTTTGTACTATATTTTCTTATAAGTTCATATCCCCTCCTTTTTGCAAAGACGAAATGCTTATCCACATCTATCACGGCAAAATTATTCAGGTAAGATCTTGGTATGAAGTGTTGACGGACTGGCTTGCTCATATATTATTTATTTTACTTACAAAAAGTAGTCATAATTTATTGAAAGCCCAATAAAGTACACTCAAACACCGAGATATTTGTGATTAATCTAACTCTTCCGTTTTTCAGCCAATAAGAAAACAACAAAGTTTGCCTACTTTGATCTTTTTAATATTTCCAGTTGTATAAATTTGCTCCGATTCCAATGGGAAGACTTAAATAGTTCTGACATCGTATTTACCAGTTACAGTAATGCTTCTAAATTTAGAAATTAGATCAGAAACATTACATATAAATGTGTATAATAGTGTTATAAATTACAACATACACCATGGCAATATTTGATTTATATTCAAAACGACAAAAAAGACTTCGAGGTGAAGTAATTGACATTTTCATATATGATGATATACCAAATAAACTAAGGGTACAAATTACGCATATTATTAGAGACTGTTTTGGATATAACAACTATGATTATCAGGAAGATAAACCATTAAAACTATATCAACAAATAAGAGACATACTATGTAGAGAATATGGTAAATTTGAGTTAAGAAAAAATACAACTCTATATCGATCCACGGCCGATGAAGAGTTATTAAACTTTTTCCTAGAAACAAAAAACAATGATGAGGCTCTGGATGTAATAGAACTACTTTGTCAAGCACTGGAAAAGATTATATTACCAAATTATTATGAATTCGAGCGAAAATTTAACAGCAAAATTCATCCCGAACAAGCTATTCTAGATCTAAACAAAAGATTTAAAGAAAATGGCATAGGTTATTCATATGAATCTGGGCAAATCATACGTATAGATTCAACATACATACATGCAGAAATCACAAAGACTACCTTAAATTTAATTACACATAAGAAATTTAAAGGAGCTAATGAAGAATACCTAAAAGCACATGATCATTATAAAAAAGGTGATAATAAGGAATGCTTGGTCGAGTGCTTAAAAGCATTCGAGAGTACAATGAAAATAATCTGCCTAGAAAAGGGCTGGAATATTTCACCCAATGCGACTGCAAAATCATTAATTCAAACATGTTTCGATAATGAATTGATACCATCTTTCACCCAGAATCAATTTACTTCACTTCGGAGCTTGTTTGAAAGTGGTATACCGGCTATACGTAATAAATTGAGTGGACACGGACAGGGAAAAGATACACAAAAGGTTGATGATGAGATGACCCGCTATGCGCTCAACCTTACTGGTACCAATATTATATTTTTGATAGAACAAAGTGGATTGTAGGTTTTAGGATATGAATTACCAGAGTAAAAAAAAATCATTATTTCTATTTGAGGATTTCATATCCGAATCTGAGAGAATAGCTAAAAATGACTTTGTGACTGTATTTCAAGAGTCTAAAGTTTTAATTGACGAAATTGAATTCAGGGATAATATTCAAAGCATTATAGTTCCTAATGAGCAAATTGAAACTGAGCTGACATGGCAATGGCTTTATAATATTTGCCATCTACGTCCTGGTCTATCTAGCTATGCGGACAAAAGACCTAGTTACTTCCCGTGGGGTAATGAATTTGGCATTATACCTCTTATTCAACAACGTTTCTATAACAACATTTACCCGACTGAGTATAGAGTTCTTGAAGAATTCATCCTTTTTCATAACCTTTATGAAGATTCAAAATCACTGAATTACTATAGTGTAAATGTAAACTCGGATCAAAACTTGGTAATCAAATACGATGAGAAAACGAAATGCTATTCTATTAAGACACATCAGCTTAGGCAGTTTTTATCGGTTAAAAAATATCATCTATTGATTCAATATGACTGCTTTAGAACTACAGAAACATCACTAGCCGAATTCGATATAGATGTAAATGATGAATTTGAGAAAATAACTGATAATGGCCACTTCTTATTAAACTTCAAGGACTATGCTCCCCTAAGTAAGAGTAATGACAGTAGATTATTGGGGAAGATACAAATAAGTGGTTACCGGGATTATGAACACATAGACTTATTAGACTTATCAACTCGAAGAAGTGATGAAGACTTTCACAGCTTCATTCTAGGTATAGATGAAAATGGAAAAGAAATACGCTGCTCTTCTAATTTATCAAAGAACGAAGCTAGTTATTATAAAATAGTTAGTTTTAATAGATCTGTCTTGCAACGTTATTATGAGTTTCCGAATCTTTACAAAGTTGAAGATGGGACGATATCGAAAAAAGGAAGCTGGCGCCTACCGATCGACAACAATAATATCGATATGGTTAAGGTATATCTTGGAGATATAGGACGTTTGGACAAGTCGGAACAAAGTCATTGGCTTGCTCATAATATAGCTTCAAATTCAGGGCTAAGTAAAGTACAGTATAAGCGCGATATTCTCGCTATTCCATCTATTGAACCAGAAATGCCAGATTTACTTTTTAGACAGCAATATTCTCAGTTCTATAATTTATTTCTGGATAGGTATGGTTTTTCAATATTCAAGCCATTACATGAGCAGGATCGGGCTTATTTGAATACAATAAGAATTCCACTGAGCGATGATCTCCATGAATTTGAAAAAGTCATTTTAAATCTTAGTAAAGTACTTTGTGACTCCATCGATATCAAGTCGATTAATAGATACCTAGATAAAAACTTTATACATAAAATAGATGCATTAGAACATTTTGCGAAAGTAGAATTATTAGAAGACGATGATTTTGTATCATCTTTACGTACAATACAGTCTATCCGATCAAAAAGTATTGCTCATAATAAGGATGAAAAATACGACAATCTAATTAGTAATTTAGGATATTTAAATTATACGTTGACTCAGATTGCTATTCACTTGCTAAGCAAAACATCTTACACGTTCAAAAAATGGAATAAACACTTAAAAGTTTAGTCTTTCTTTCTTAATTTAATGAAAAAGACAATAGAAATAAACAAAATAATAACGAAAGTCCAGCATCTTAAATTAGCAGGTTTACATCCAAACAGATCATCGTAAACATCAGGCAAATCATTGAGAAATGAGACAATAGATAAAACTGATAGACCAGCCAAAAACCAGTTTAGTTTTCTAGAAAGGCGTTCTTGGCGTAAGCTGTCTAACATCTCGATTTTTGACCGAACTGCGTTCAGTTCTTGATCAATTTCCAAAGCCTCTCTAATCTTGTCATGTATGAGATTGGGCATAAAATTATAGGAAATATGTTTAAGGTCGTATTTCTGAAGGAAGGAATATAGCTGTCTCTTAGAAAATTCACCACCTTTTTCTTCTAAATTTGAGTTTGTTTTGAAAAGGTAAAATTTTACATACATATTAAATAAAAAAATTTTAAAATAGGACTCACAAATCATGCTGATCGTATCATCTTCTTTTAAATAGTCCTTTTCCCCAATCAAAACAAATGAATCAAACAAGGCTAAACCAGACCAGTTTCTAAATACAGATATTCGCTTTGAAACAATTGATTCAAAATAAGTTGACGCTGGTGAATTCTCTCCAATTGAAAGTTTTGATGTAGAGTAGTCTGTGAAAGTTCCAATTTCAAATAAGGCTTCCTCATGAGAATACTTCTGGGGGATTTTATCAAACTCAAGGGCTACAAAGGTTTTGAGCTTAGCCCCACTATAATTATATACTTTAGATGATTTGTCAATCCTGCATTTTAGATGGGTAGCTGGATTATCTTCGCAACGCAAAATGTTTTGTTCAATAAACTCTAGAATAGTCATTTCATCTTTCTTCATAAAAACCTTAGTATCAAACCATCTAAGATTCTTTAACAAGATAATCAAACTTCTAAAAGAAGGCTGTTTTAGAAACTTAATTTTGAAGCTATACATTCCTAAGCCTATTTTGTCGTCAAAAAATGACAATCTAGCATCTTCTACAATTATATCTTCATTGTTCAATTTCAGTGAGTAAGTATTTTCATTCACTATTTGGAGGTAATCATCTGAACAATTATTAAGTATGAACTTACGAAAAACGGGATAATACTGATTGCGAATCACATCTGGATAATGACACACGACCTTATTGTGTTTACTTCTCTTTTGGATATTATGCTTTTCATCGGCTGTATATGAAAACAAACCTGAAAAGATTATTACAGATTTATTTATCACTGGCTCAGATACTGGCCATGATAATTTAAAAAACTGTTTTAATGATTTTATCAACCCCATTTATTAAATCATCTAAATCTTCCTTATTTGGTTCTCTTTCTCCATTGTGACTACATAGATTTCTTAAATCACCTAGACGTTGAATATTGCGCCAAGTACTGGTATCAATAATATTTTCCTTTTTCAGCAGCTCATTCAAATCGTTAATAGCTGGTCTTGATTTCGACACCTTAACTGAATGATCTATGCAAACTTGCTTTAAATGCTTTTCTAGAATTACACCACAGATGACACCTGATGCTCTATAAAACTTATTTTTTGATAGCTGTTTTGCTACTTCTATTTCTGAATCAAATAGGTCTGCTTGAACTAATTGTTCGATGTTGAATAGGCTACTTTTATATCTTGCTTTTACTGACTCTAATATCGACAATTGCTGCTGGAATACTGGCAATGCGGCAATTGGGCCAACTATTAAATCACCATATGATTTAGTTACTCTGAGTCCAATTAAATAATCTTCAATAACATAACTACCATAATCAGCACTTTTTCTTCCCTTAGGTTTTTCATAAGCTTTAACAAAGTCCTCAAAACGGTCTGGTAGCAGCTGTTTAATTAATATTTTGGACTCGGTATACCATGACTGATATTTCAACTCAAAATTTGGCAACTTCTTTAGATAATCATCCAATTTATCATGAAGAAGATTTTTCAAACTTTTTTTAGCTTCGACTGGCGATTGCTCTAAATACATTGCATGTAACAACTTATTTCCCGTCTCATGTAATCTATCAATATCTTCCTTAAACTTATCTATATTTCTCATTTTTTTACTTTTCTTATTCAAATAAGGCTTTATCTATTTTAATGCAAGTATATCTATATATAAGGTCTTCAAGTGATAAATTGACATATCTACCAAAGGCTCATACATAAACGCATTAATATGTATATTTTCCGGTGTCATTAGATTTACCCGATCTAATACATGAAAATTATTACTATCAGGATTGAAACCTCTGTATTTATCATATAAATATACTGTAGGATTTGGGTGATTTCTATTTCCGTATTCTTCAGGTAATTTACTACGGAAATATTTTTCGGCTTTGATTCGTATCGCCATTGCGATTACTATTTTATTATACAACAATACCTCATCTACAGATTCTTCATATAGAATTGTATTCGCTGTTTCGTCGATTAGAGTTACAATATTTTTCTCACCAAAATCGATTGTAAGCTCGTCTAACCCCTTCAAACGTGATTTATATATACTCAATATATCCTTTGCTTTTACAATATTTGAATCATCTATTACATGAAGTGAGTTTGTCAAAGTCTTATAGTCAACACACTTTTTTATATCTGAAAACTCTATTAAATTTCTGACAAATGGAATACAACTCAAAAATGCCTTTGGGGTTCCAATATCAGTTATAAAATCTTCGAAAATATTTTTGCTATTAAATCCTTCGATTAATCGAATTGTCTTATCATCACTTTTTGTAGCAAGATAAAATGCTGGGCTCGGCCTGTACAAATACAATCTCGCTGTTACTGTTCTGTAAAAGTCGAAGTTATGTGTTAAAATTAGAATATTAAATTTACCAGACTCTTTAAGATCTCTGATATATTCTATAATAGCATATTTATTCTTATAATCGAATGAGTCCGCTACATCATCAAAGACTAATAGTTGCGGCACAGAAGCGCTTTTTCTTGATTCGATCTCAAATAAAAACTGCAAAATAAAATATGCCCTCCGTTCGCCTCTACTCAATATATTTAGAAGGTCTTCTTTTCTTTTATTTACAGCAAGCGCTTCGGTCCCATCAGAATAATGAAATTCTAAACTTGCCGTTTGTTTTTTTAAAATTATATCATCATGGTTAGTTAAAACGACTTCAAATGGAACATAAAATCTATCATTAAATTTTTTAATGATTTGTTTCCATAATTCAGACTCTCGTTTTGCTTCTTCTACAATTCGTCCTAGTTCTTCTTTTTTAGATTGGTAAAAATTAATCAAAGCCTTTGTATCCGATTCCATTTCAGACAAAAAACTCATCCATACTTTTTGCTTGAAACCATCGTAGTCTTTTAATTCAACAAGCAATAAATTCTCCTTTTCAATTACTCTTTTGAAGGATCTGAGCTCTACATTTGACGCTATTGCTTTATCTACTTTTTCAAACGATGCCTTTAATTTTACATCATTTACAATCTTTTCGATCTCTTGCTTTACGACATCTTGCAGTTGTTGCGAGTTACAAATTTCTGTACCATCATCCAACACAAACTTATGACCAGCTTCAAAAAATGAATTATCTTCTATTGATTTTAATAATTCATTAGCTTGGTAAGTTCCAAATGACTTACCGTCTGACTCTTTAAAAAACTTTGAATTAGATATCAAAATTTTATAATCTGCCATATACTGATCTAAAACAGCAGTATTCCTATCTAGAAACTTTTTTACATTTCCTTTTGTATCAAATATATCATTATACCTGAAGCTATACTGGTCCCGATTATTTGGAACACATTGATAAACACGCTCTACGATATCAAAAAAAGTATCCTTATGGTTCTCTTTAAATGTTTCCATTATCTCTTTTTCACAATCATAACTTTGAGATATATTCTTCAGTTTTTTGATAAATTCAGTCCTATGAAAATCTAGTTCCTGATAGATTGTATCGTATCTTTGTTTAAGTTCTTTACTTGCAATAAAAGAACTTATCTTATCGGATCCGTCAATAGTAGCATTTTCAGCATTTATTACTAAAATACTATCAGGTGAAATTTTTTCACCATCTACCAATATTTCGTATTTAGAAGTTCTAGTTTCGTACACCCTATCCCGAGGCATTTCATTTAAGATGTTCTTAGCGAGAGAATCGAAGGTCTTTGCAAATGAGGTTTTCATTGTCCCATTTGGAGCATATATTAAAAATGTATTAGTTTGCTTTTCTGCAAAGTTAAAATCATGCTGGAACCTACCTATTCCAAAGCAATACTCAAGATCTACGGAGAGTGTATTCATATAAATTTTTACTGAAAGTTTTAAATCCTATTTTTCTTTACTATTTAATATTTCATCAAAAGCTCAAAACGTATTTTCTTCATATTGGATATTTATCCTAAGCCCAATAATAGCATCAGCACGTATTGCCTGTGCACGCTGCTTGAGCGTTTCGGTAACGCGCTTGTATATCTCCTGCATCTTCTTCTCATAGCTGGTAGAGCGACCGCCAAAGAAATCTACATAGCTCGCTCCTATATCGCTAAAGATATTGGTGCCGATGACAACATTGGCTGTTATTGGATCATTACAGCGTGAAATCTCTCTTCCTTCGATGGAATTGGTCGTGGTTACTATCATGGCATGCTACTTTTCAACCGGGCAAGGTTAATACCCAAGCCTAATATACATTATTTATGCTGAATTAATATGTTTATAGCTATTAACTTTCAAGATTATTACAGATCGTAGGGCTAAGGTATGGGTTTGAAAGTAGGACTGGTTACGGGAAACCGTATAAGCATATTGATATCAAAATAACCCTACTGACTGATCACCACTCCAGCTATGAGAGGTAGGTTCCTCCCCTAGCTAAAAGTCGAGATCGCGCGCTCACGAATCTCCGAGACATTCAGCCCTGCCTCTTCCAATTTCTGCGAAGCCTGCTGTTCGATTAAATCCTTTAACAGGACAAAGGTCTGGTCAAATTGGACATGTTTGCCGATTACAAATGAAAGATCATACTCAACTTCTTCCCAGGTAGAGATATCGGCATGATTGTGCTGTAGCTGTACCTCTAACTTGTCAATGGCATTGGCGACCTTGGCTTCAAAGGTTTTCTTCTCTTCAAATTCATAGAAAAGATCATAGATCTCTTGTCCGTTACTTGTGGCCAGCATCTGCCTGATCTTGAGAATGGCCTGTTCTTCATTTTGCTGTTTGATCTTTCTGATCTCTGGATTGCGGATCTGATCCAATACGGAGACGTCTCCCGCTTCTGCTTCAACAAGGTCATGGATAATGATCATTTTTAACAGACGGGCTAAATCTACCTCCTGATCCAAAAGCGGCTCAATCAATATAGCCATGAGCGACATGCGCCAGGTATGCTCGGCAACACTCTCCTGTCGCCCATTGGACAACCAACTATGCCGTAGTTCGAACTTTAATTTCTCAGCCAACTGCAGCACATCCATTATCGCAGCCAATTGTTTTAGCTTTATTTGATCAGTCATCATAGTAATATATAATACGTAAGTCTATTTTGATAGCTATTGGTTAAATAGCATCGCTAATTTACTATTTTCTACGCGTGAACGATGTTATTTTTCGATGAACACACAATTCATCACGACGAAAAAGCTGGTTTGCCTAGCAACAGCAGGGTGTGGTGTGACTACTTACTGCGTTACCATACTTATCTGTCATATAGGGAATCATTTTCTCAAATAGACTATGTTGATATTTTTTGATCATCATTTCTTATTTGCTTCTCTTTGGATTGATAGGCATTGGATTTATTTTTACCAAATTGCCAGGAGAGCGAAAGCCCAAAAGAGCGGAAGGGTATGGAAAAATTTCCCGTTTGAATAAAATTTGGTGAGGCTGAATAATTTCCTAAGTTCTTAATATTATTAAAAGGATCAACAATTGAAATCCCAACAACTGCTGCATCTTTCAAAATCTTTTTCTTGAATGAGATATTCAATATGTTGAACGCTGAGAACTCGCCTTGGAATGTTCTTTGAGGAGAATCATAAAATAGATATGAATCAAAGGTGTAGCCTTTTCCCAAATTTACATCCATTCCTACAAAAGTTTTATAAATTATAAAGGTTTTAATCGGTCCTTTAATAGATGTAAAAAAATTTTTATAGGGAGAATTTGAATAGGTATAAACATCCAGATTAGCTTTTAAATTAAACCGTTTGAGAAATTTTAAGGATCCATAAAAATTGGTTCCGAAACTTTTGTTCCTTCCAATATTTTCAAATGTTTGCAACGTTACTATATTACCATTCTCAATAATATGCTGTGATACTGGCTCAATTATATCGTTTGTACTCTTATAATAAAGAGAAACATTAATTTGTCCATTACTCTTAAAGAAGTTAAAATCACCACCAATCTCAATATTATTGATAATTTCTGATTTAAGTCTTGGATTGCCCTGGATCTGACTTGTTCTATCAGTATTATTCCTGAAAGGGTTTAGATAGTATAAGCTTGGTCGCTGAATTCTTTTTCCATATAGAATTTTAAAAGTTGAATTCTTCGAATATGAATAAGAAAAAGCTATGTTGGGAAATAGGTTATCTGATTTGTTGGAAAAATCAGATGAGCTACTGGTTTCATCCCCTTTCAAAATAGTCTTTTCCCATCTTACTCCACCATTAATATTAAATGATTCACCAATAGGCATTCCAGCTATAGCATATCCTGCTATGAAATTTTGATGATATTTAAACGAGTAACTTCGGTTACTATCATGCTGAATACTTCCATCTGTGCCCGATGTATCAATGTTAACGACTGAATTAATATTTCGATCTACTATTTTTGCACCAAAATCTAACGAAAGTGAGCTAATGGGATATTTAAAGTCTAATTGAGCTGTATATTCATGATTGTTGCCAAGATTTCTGCCAGATTCTATGTGATTGTCATAATTGGAATGGTACTTTAAGTCGTTCTTACCTTTTAAATATTGAAATGACAAGGTCATTTCTTTACCACTAGATCCGAACTTTCTAATATAATCTGTACTAAAATCAAAATTGCCTATAGGTTGTTTATTATCTACAGCTCCGACAAATTCATTTTCTGCATAGTGGCTATGAATGTTGTTGTTTGTCATAATAACTAGATTATTAAAATTTACATTCGCAACAAACATTTGAAGTGAATCCAAAGAATAATCCATAGCAACAGCGAACTGAGTTCCATTTCTTCGATTTCTACTATCATTTTTTTGAGAAAATATTGGTTCTCCCTGGGCTGTTAAATTCTCCGTCGTAATAACACTTGCAATTGGATAACTCCATGAATTACCGATACTCCCAGTAATTCCAAAACGACCTATTCGTCCTGCTAAATTACTGCTCTGATTGCTTTGTCGTGTTCCAAATGTTGCGCCCACGCCACCATTTAACCCTTGTACCGTTAACCGGTTTGTAATGATGTTAATTATTCCTCCTCCCCCTTCAACGTCGTACTTCAATGAAGGATTTGTCATAATTTCAACTGATTTAATTTGACTAGACGGTATCATGCGCAGGGCATCAGCTATATTTCCACTCATAATTCCTGATGGCTTACCATCAATAAGAATTTTTACATTTTGATTACCCCGAAGTGCAACTTTTCCATCATAACCAAGTGACACCATTGGTAACTTTTTAAAAACATCCTCACCTGTCGTTCCTAGCAATGAAGGATCATTTGAAACATGATAGATCATTTTATCGAATTTGTTCTCAATAACTGGTACTCTTTTCGTAATCAAAACTGTTTCCAGCACATTTTCACTTTCAAGATATATCGTACCTAAATTCAGTTCGATTCTATCATCAGGTATTTTTATATTTTCCAAATATTTTTCCTTGTAACCGACTAAACTAATTTTTACATTAATATCCCCTAGTGAATCTAATCGAAATGCAAACTTACCATTACTATCTGCCACTAAGGAAATTTGACGATTTCCTTT